>MDSW01018591.1_pt1 | contig 14750 bp, 17 predicted proteins | sample 811171 | NCBI WGS metagenome assembly MDSW01 (sample SAMN05326641, study PRJNA326480) | marine metagenome | isolation source: seawater | place: Atlantic Ocean: North West | collected 2012 | reverse complement strand
GTTTCCTGTTAAGAAAGTATTTGTATCACGTTGGGAAGGTGGAGAGATATTAGAGGCAGACTTTGCACAGTTAGAGTTTAGAACTGCAGCTTTCTTATCTAATGATGAAGTAGCAAAAAAGGAGATTGAAGATGGATTTGATGTGCATAGCTATACTGCTAGTGTTATTAGTAATGCAGGGGAAGAGACTTCTCGCCAAGAAGCGAAAGCACACACTTTTGCACCCCTCTATGGAGCGACAGGATTTGGGAGAACGAATGCTCAAGCTACATATTATAAACACTTCACAGAGAAGTACAAAGGAGTCGCATTATGGCACTCCAAATTGGCTAAAGAAGCTCTGAATACAGGTATGATAACTACACCATCAGGTAGACAGTTTTCATTCCCTGATGTTCAGAGAAAAAGAAATGGTACAGTATCTCACTTTACACAGATAAAAAACTATCCTGTGCAGAGTTTTGCAACTGCAGATATTGTGCCTCTCGTGCTTGTTCACATTGAAAAGGAGCTTGACAAACATAAGTCATGTGTGGTAAATACTGTACATGATTCTATTGTAATAGATGTCCATCCAAGTGAGGAAGATGTTGTTTTAAATATTATACGTGACACTAATAAGTCATTGATAAATATGATTAATTTAGAGTTTAGCATACAGTTTGATGTGCCACTTTTACTAGAAGCAAAGATGGGTAGTAATTGGCTTGACACCAAAGATGTATCGTGATATAACTATGATTCTTTTGAAAGGAGTAAAATAAATATGACAGAATTAGTTACAATAAATACAGACAATTATGCTACTATGGCAAAGGCAATGGGACTGCCTACAAGTAGTGGTGAGAAGAAAACTAATGTCTTAAATAGATTTAGAATTTGGCATAATCCTACCATGGGTATGGGTCAAGCTAATGGTAAATCTGTTAAGATGGAAGTCGTTGAGGGTGGTATGTATAGATTAGAAATACCGGGTGACCCTAGCACTTTTTATTTCTCTGAGAAGGTAGAGTTTAGACCTTTCTTACAGAGATTCATGTACAAGAAGTTTAAGCAGAATCGCAATGCAAAAGATGGAGAAAAGCAGGGTGGTTATGTAAAGACTATTATGTCTGATACATTAAACATTGATTTAAAAGACAACGATGGTACTTTTAACTGTGGTAAACCTACAGGTTATGTAAAAGACTTTCAAGCATTACCTGAAGACACCAAAAAGTTAATAAAAGAAATAAAAAGAAACAGAGTTGTTTTTGGTCTTGTAAAGATGATTGATCCTGTAAAAGGTATTGATGGTAATGAAATAGAAGACTTGCCTCAGTTTCCTGTAATATGGGAGATAGACAATAGGGATGCCTATAAAGCAATAGGAGATGTATTTTCTAGATTTGCTAAAATGGAAGCCTTGCCTCTTCAACATATTATAAAGTTAGAAGGCACTAAGGAGAACAAACTAAACAATGGTGGTAGTTTTTATACACCAATAGTTCAGTTAGATACATCCAAGAAGGTGGAGATAACAGAAGAAGATCATAAAGTATTTGGTGACTTTCTTGATTGGGTAAAATCATATAATGATGGAATAGTTTCTGCATGGGACACTAGAGTCTCTGAGAAACAAGATGAAGTATCTGAAGAAGATATGGAAACTGTTGAAGAATTCATTGATGTAGAAATGGATAGCGATGCTAAGTAATAATGCTTTCAAAGCACATGGTATCAACTACCTTTCACCTAGTAGTATAAATACATATATTAGTGACCCACCTATGTGGGTTGCTAGGTATTTGTTTAAAGTGAAGTCATCAAGTGGTGCAGGTGCAATAAGAGGTATTGCATCAGAGTTTGTACTTGCTAATAAATATAAAGAAGGCAAGTTTGATTATAACATGTTAGATATGAAGTTCATGACATTGTGTACTGAATCTATGATTGATTTAGGAGACAAGAAAACAGAAAAAGAAAGGAGCTTATTAAAGAACTTTGGAAACATAATTGATGAAAACTTTAAGTATGAAGACTTAGAGGACTATCAAGAAAAAGTTGAGGTGCAGTTAGATGATCTGCCTGTACCAATAATGGGTTACATAGACTTTAGATTTAAAGATAAAATAGTAGACTTGAAAACATCTACTAGAATGCCATCACAACCAACAGAAGCACAGAAGAGACAGATGGCATTATATTCTATGGCATACCCAAAGAATAGTGTTGACTTGTTTTTTGCTACACCTAAAGAGCATAAGACATTCACACTTAAAAACTTGACCTCGTATAAGAAACAACTTGAGAAAGTTGCTTACAGTATACAGAGGTTTTTGTCTATCAGTGATGATAAGCATGAGTTAGCTTCTTTTGTTTATCCTAACCTAGATTCATGGATGTGGAATGGTAAGATGAAAGAAGAAGCAAAGAAAATATGGAGCATAAAATAATGACTACAGATGCAAAAAAGATAGAAGAGCTTAACAAGGACATTGAAACGATGGAGAAAGAATTAGCCGAAGCTAAGAAAACTCTACGTGAGATGAGAACCAAAGGTTTAAGAGAAGCTATGGAAGCTAAGAAGTTAGCAGACGAAGCAGTAAAAGAAGAGATGAAAGCTCTTGGTGTTACTTATTCTCATGATTCTTATGAGTTCAATCCATTTACAGGTTGGAGAAGACTACTCTAGTGTCTCCACATAGAGAACGTAGAAATGCTATCAAGCATGGGTATAGGAGTGGATTAGAGCACAAGATATCCATTTACCTGAAAGAGAATAAGTTTAAATTTTCTTATGAATCTATTAAGATAGAATGGGAAGACTTAGCCTATCGCACCTATACCCCTGACTTCATCTTAGACAATGGTTTAATTATAGAAACAAAAGGAAGGTTTCTAGCTTCTGATAGACGTAAGCATTTGGCAATCCAAAAGCAACATCCTAAACTAGATATTAGGTTTGTGTTTACAAATAGCAGAGTTAAGTTATATAAGGGTTCTAAAACTTCTTATGGTCAATGGTGTTTAAAACATAATTTTAGATACTACGATAGAATAATACCTGAAGATTGGCTAAAAGAAAAAGGTAAAAACAAACACCTATCTTTCATAAAGTTTGTTGGGAAAAAATTAAGGAGATAATATGAAACAATATAATAACAGAGGAAATCATTTTTTTATAGAAGTAATACCATCTATTGATGAAAAGGGTCAGTGGGATGGTAAATACCAACTTGCCATACAAGCTAGACGAGCAAACATAGATGATGATAGCTTTTGGGGTTTGCAACATCTTTGTCAGATGGTATGTGCAGGTATTACAATGATGGAAGATAGTGAAAAGGTAAGAAACGCAGTTGAAGAATTTCTAAACACACCTGAAGTAAAAGATTTCAAAGAGCCTCTACCTATTGACAATGTAACTGATAACGTGATAAAAGTTAATTTTGAACGTACAATAGAGCGTAAATGATGAGGCATTTAGAATATATGAAAAAGAAATTTAAAGAACTAGAAGAAAAATCAAAGGAGCAAAAAGTGAAATATTTGTCAGGTGTAAAAAAACAAGCAGAAGAACAATCAGATCATAAACAAACTATGGATATGGTTAATCATCCACCACATTATAACAAAGCAGGTATAGAAACTATACAAGCTATAAAAGCAATGACTAATGAAGGTTTTGAATATTACTTACAGGGTAATATAATGAAGTACCTTTGGAGATACAGGTACAAGAATGGTGTAGAAGATTTATATAAAGCACAATGGTATCTCAATGAATTAATAGATGTTGTTGAAGATGAAGATAAGAGTTAAGGTTATGATGACATTGGATATTGACCCTGAAGAATATCCTGTTCCTGCAGATGGCAGGGTTGATGAAGAAATACAAGATCATATGCAAGATTATATACATGATTTATCAGGTGTAAAAATAAAACACATGAGAGCGATTAGCGAGGAGATTTAAATGAAGAACTACTTACCAACTGATTATCAGAATTTTATTGCTCTCTCTAGATATGCTAGATGGAAAGAAGACGAGCAACGAAGAGAGACATGGATTGAAACTGTAGATAGATATTTTGACTACATGAAAGACCATCTTAAAAGTAATCACAATTATACGATTACAAAAGCATTACAAGAGAAGTTGTCAAATGCTATCATGTCTTTAGGTATCATGCCTAGCATGAGAGCTTTGATGACATCAGGTGTAGCTTTAGATAGATGTCATGTAGCAGGTTACAACTGCAGTTACATACCTGTGGATAGTCCACGTAGCTTTGATGAATGTATGTATATTCTCATGTGTGGCACAGGTGTTGGCTTCTCTGTTGAAAGAAAGAATGTTGACAAGTTACCTGTAGTAAATGAACACTTTGAGAATAGCACTACAACAATCAAAGTAGATGATAGCAGACAAGGTTGGGCAAGAGCCTTACGAGAACTCATAGCTATGTTATACGTTGGACAAGTTCCAACTTGGGACACCTCACAGGTTAGACCTGCAGGTGCTAGACTAAAAACCTTTGGTGGCAGAGCATCAGGTCCTGCTCCTTTGGAAGAACTATTTCAGTTTTGTATTGAAAAGTTTACAGGAGCAAAAGGCAGAAGACTGTTTCCTATAGAATGCCATGATATAATGTGCAAGATAGGAGAAGTTGTAGTTGTTGGTGGTGTCAGACGTTCTGCTCTCATCTCTTTGTCTAACTTAGGTGATGACCAAATGCGTCATGCTAAGTCAGGTCAATGGTGGGAGAATGAAGGTCAAAGAGCACTTGCCAACAACTCTGTCGCATTCAAAGGTAAGCCTGAGATGGGCACATTCATGCGAGAATGGACATCTCTGTATGAATCTAAATCAGGTGAACGTGGTATCTTTAATCGTCAATCTGCTAAAGTAAAAGCATCAGAGAATGGTAGACGAGAAACTGACTATGAGTTTGGATGTAATCCATGTAGTGAGATTATACTTAGACCCTATCAGTTCTGTAATCTTACAGAGGTTGTATGCAGAGAAACAGATACATTAGAAACATTAAAAGATAAAGTTAGATTGTCTACTATTCTTGGTACGTTCCAATCTACACTTACAAGGTTTAAATATCTTAGAAAAGTATGGAAAGAGAATACAGAGCAAGAAAGACTACTAGGTGTATCGCTAACAGGCATTCTTGATTGTCCTGTTTTATCTCCTAATAGTATTAATATAGAGTCTAATTTAGAAATATTAAGAACAGTTGCAGTGGAGACTAATAAAAAAATAGCTAAAGATTTAAATATTCCACAATCAACTGCTATAACGTGTATCAAACCTAGTGGTACAGTTAGTCAATTAGTTGACAGTGCGTCAGGTATACACGCAAGACATAACCCTTTTTATATTAGAACTGTTCGTGGTGACAACAAAGATCCACTTACACAGTTTATGAAGGATAGTGGTATCCCTGCAGAACCTGATGTCATGAAGCCTGATAGCACAACTGTGTTTAGCTTTCCTATGAAATCACCATCAGGTGCTATCACTAGAACTGAGATGACTGCTATAGAACAGTTAAACTATTGGCTTGTGTTTCAGAGACATTGGTGTGAACATAAACCCTCTGTAACTATATCTGTAAAAGAGCACGAGTGGATGAGAGTTGGCTCATGGGTGTATGATAACTTTGATGAAGTATCAGGTATATCATTTTTACCTTTTAGTGAACACACGTACAAACAAGCTCCTTATCAAGATATAGATGAAGAAGAGTACAATAATTTGACAAAGCTCATGCCAACTGCTATAGATTGGAGCAAGTTAAGAGATTACGAGAAAGAAGATACTACAAGTGGAAGCAAAGAACTTGCTTGTACTGCAGGTGCTTGTGAGATCGTAGACATAGAAGCAAAGTAAAGAAAGGAGACTAAAATGAGAGAGATGTTATTATCGGCTTTGAAGTCCTATTATGTAGGACACATTAACAAACATATTGCCAATGTTGAAATATATTTAAGTAGGTCTACAGGTATTGGAGAACACTCGGATATCATAGAAGCTATGGATAAAGAGATAGGAGAGATTGGTAAGTATGATGACAGACTATCAATGATAATTAAATATTTAGAAAGGAGACAAGCCAATGAAATTGAAGAAAAAAAGGAATCCAAATCTAAGTAAGTATGATGCACCCTTACGTATTCAGTTTGAGCGTGGGGTAAATGCATTCAAAGGTAAACAGTATATACAGACTGTAAATAAAAATAAAATAATATCTACAGTAAGTCCCTACAACCCAAATACAATGCAACATAGGGAATGGCAAAGAGGTTATAACTTTGCATATTTTAAAAATTTGGAGAGGGTAAAACGTGAAGAAGCTAGAAGAAGAAGCCAAGAAGTTCATGCAGTTGCATAATAAAAGTATGATGACTGCAGATGAGTATCAAAGAAAGGCAAGGGAAACTGCAATATATCCAAAGAAGGAAGCACTACCCTACCTTTCACTTGGTCTTGTTAGCGAAGCAGGTGAAGTTGCAGGTAAGGTAAAGAAACTTATTCGTGATGGAACAGAATCAGATGTCGCATCTGAAGTTGGAGATGTGTTATGGTATTGTGCCATGTTAGCATCTGAAGTGGGTGTCAGTCTTGGAAAGATAATGGAAAACAATTTGGAGAAACTTAATGACAGAAAACAAAGAGGAAAGTTACAAGGTTCAGGAGACACTCGTTAATAAGGTTACACCTGTACATGACTTGTCATGGTATCTGAAATGGTCAGGTTCACTCTTGATTATGTCAGGTATCATCTGCAGGTCTGCAGGTGTTTTACCTTTTTATGATTTAGTAGCATCCTGTATAGGCACAGGACTACTAACAGGCATGGCATACCTATGGCATGATAGAGCATTGCTTACAGTGAATGGGGTAGCATGTGCTTCATTAGCCATGGGTATCATGCGTTCTTTATTTACTTAGTTTATTCTTTTATCTGATTGTTTCATAACACCTGTAACAGTAGGTCTAGTCAAAAACTCAAATTTTTTAGTATCACTATCTTTTATTTTTTCTAAAAAAGAAAATGACCAAACATATGCTTCATCCTTTGCAACATTACCTGAAAATACAGTGCCACCCTCTTCATATAATTGTTTACTCCAATTAGGATAATTTCTTTTTAAATCCTCTTGATATCTATAGTTTAGGAACTTTTGTGTGTCTTTGGGTAAATCATAAAACATAGCTCTATGTATTCTTGTAATTTCACTTTGACTTCTAGCTCTTTCAGGATTCATTACCCTATCTCTAGCCTCTTGCCTAAATTCTGAGACCTCTATTTTTAAAGCCTGTCTTTTATCAAAGTCACTAGGCAAAGAATTATAATAATCACTTGTTATAAAATTTGTAATTTGATCCTCAACAAAACCTGCCATGACACCTTTAGCTTCATTACCTAAACTAGGATCTAACTTTATTTTTCTTGGAGAATATTCAAAAAATTCAAGATTTAATCTTTTAAATTCTTTTTCTGCAGTGTTTTTTTCTTGTTGTTCTGATAGTCCTGTAAAAACTTTTAGTAGAGGATTAGTCATTAATCTACCACCTCTCCTTGTTGGAGATTCTGATATACCTCTTCTTTGAGGTCCTACACCTTTATATATACCAAGTAAACCATCTACATTTGGATCAGTTGTTTGAGGAAAAGAACGTGTTGCTTGTTTCATAAAATAACCTAGTAAACTAACATCAGTGTTATCAGGAACTTTTCTAAAATCAGGATCTACTGTAGCCACTAAATCTTTTATAACCCCTGCTCCTACTGTTGCAGTGTTTATTGCATCTGCAGCAGATCTTACCCAACTTTCTGTCCATTGTTCTTCACCTGATTGTGCTCCATTCAGTCCTGCGTCAAGCATAGAATCAATAAACTGTAAACCTGTTCCACCCCTGCCTTGTCCACCTGTAAAGGCATAAATTAAATCTTTACTAGAATACCCCACATCTTTTGCTATTCTTGGATTTTGTTTTATAAAAGTGTTTATTTCTGCGTCACCAATTTTTAATTTATAATCTGTTTCATCTAAATTTGGTAATAATCTGTATAGATAATCTGCACCGACTGCAAATGCAGAGAAAGGTCCTAAGTTAGCTCTAGCATCATAGTAACCATTACTTTTTAAAGGTCCTATTTGTGGTGAATTATACTCAAAAGCACCTGTATTTTCATCTCCAAGCTCTGCTCTCATTTGCATCATAGCATATAAAGTTACTAGTCCACCAAGTTGTTTTCCAACTCTTTCTGAAGTATCTGTTTTATTTAGTATACCCAAGGTATTTACCATACCTAATATTGGAGTGTGTTCGTATATAAATCTAAATTGATTTACCATGTATCTTGGAAAAGGAACTGCTAAAGATAATCCGGGAGTTTGGAATACTTTAATAAAAGAATCAAATATTGTATTCGCTGCTCCACCTCTGCCTTTAAATTTACCTGCTTGATATGTAAATTCTAAGGCTTGATTCATGGCTTTTGACAACATTTTATTATTTATGCTACCAAATCTACCCTCTTTTAAAATTTTTTCTAATGTTTCGCCTGTTTCACTAAAAACAAGTTTGTCAAGTTCTCTTGAAAAAATAGCTCTTTTAAACATATTATCACTTTTGGTGTTTAATCCATTAAGATATCTAGCTAAAGCTACTAAACCACCTTCAGTGCCTGTAATATTACCTATATCTCCCATTTCTCTAAACAATTCTTGTGCTAATTTAGAATTTCCAAAAGCCTCGTTTGTGAATAATCTTGTTAAACCCTCTGTTACCTCAGATGTAGTGCCAAGCCTCATATCGTCTAGAAGCACAGACTGTGCAGACGTTTTTAATTGTGCTACACCCATCCTAACTGACCTATTAGCCTCTTCTACTAATTCCTTGTTTGATGCATTTCTTACTTTGCTAATACCACCTTTTGTTATATTAAATAAACCTGCTCCTAAATTATCAAGAGCATATACGTAGTTTCTCATAAAACCATTAGTAGTGTTTCTCGCAGTTGTGGCTAATTGTATAGTCATTAATCCAATACGAGCTTTATCAAGATGTTTAATTGTATTCCAAGCAAGACCTAATTTGTCCATACCTGTTTCTTTATTTAATGCGTTTTTAGCAGAAGATGTTAAGTCACCATACTCTATAAGTTTGGCATCTATTTCATTCATTTCTTTAAATAATTTTTTTGATTCTGCTTTTAATTTGCCTTGGCTTCTTAAAACTTTAGCAGCTCTAGAAATTTCCTCTGCATACAAGTATCCTAATTCTTCTAGAGTTACATTATGTTCCTTTAGTATTATATTTAATTTTTCAGGAACTATTTGACCACTCATTAATCCACGAGTTACACGAGAAGTAAATCTTTCAGTTAAGTCTTCTTTGCTACCTTTTATAACCTCTGTTCCATCATCTCTAATTCTTGGAGGTATAAGATGATATAAACGAGCACCTGCTGCAGAAATATTTTCAATATGTTTCTGATCTAGAGTTAATCCAAGACCCTTACTTTTAACTTTGCCAAATTCATCTTTTATTTCTTTTACTTTTTGTTTTTTTAATTTTTTACCTTTTGCAAGTTCTTCAGGTATAGTTTCTTCCAAACTTAATTTATTTTTAAATTCTTTAGCACTTTCTTTAACTGCCTTTAATTCAGAATCAGTTAAACCTTTAACTTGTCCTAAAAAAACTTTTTTAGTAAACTCATCATTTGCATCTAATATTTTTTTCTTATGTTGTTTAAGAGTGTCTACAACTATTTTTTCACCCTTAAAAGAAAGAAGATCTTTTCTAGCTCCTGTGTAAGCACCAATAGAACCACTAGCAACAGTGCTAATAGCAGCACCAGTACCAACATTCATCCAATCAATTTCATCTTTTCCTTCTATTGTTTCAACACGAGTTTGTTCTTGAGCAGCTATAGTACCTGCAGATGCAGTTGCATCAACTGCTACAGAGCCTAATCCTGCCTTTAGTCCACCACTTTTTAATGCTTGACGTATGCCAAATTTAATACCTTGATTTGCAGCCAACGCACCTGCTTTACCTGCACCAAAACTAAATATACCTGCATATGTTGATGGAGCAGTGAATACACCACCTAAATAATCACCTGCAGCATCCCAACCCAAATCGCTATCCATTCTATCAAACGTATTCATGAGTCTACCCATACGTGCCCTACCCTCATCATCTGTTTCTGATTGAGCGTATAATAAATCTTTAGCAGCAGTAAGTTCATTCACGTTTTGATAACGAAAATGCTCCATAAAAGCATCGTAAACATCCTCTTTGTTTTGAACTTCACTAGCAGAAAAACCATCTCTTTCTATTAAAAATTTTTTAGCATCATCTAAGAACTGTTCATTCTCTAGCAAATTTTCTTTGTTTAATTTATCAGTATCAGCCTGTGAATAATCTAATATTGCAGTTGTCACTTTAATAATCCGTTTGCTCTTAATTGTTTATTAAGTTCGTTTAAAACATTTTGATCTGCACCAAATAACTTTTGAGCGTCAATTACAGCCAACTCTCTAGAATTACCTGTTAGTTTTTTAATTTTATCTATTTGACTAGGTATATTAGCCATTCCGTAAGTTTGAGATAAACCTCCCCCACTAATTGTAGTTGTGCCTTGTTTAGTTGTTTTAATAAACATTGGCTCATCAGTTAATTTTATAATTGCTTTTGAAAATGCATCAGATGCAGGTACTATAACAGGCATTAGATTTTTTGATATAGCCTCAGTCATTTTCAATTTTATATAAGAGGGGTCTAGATTATAATTTTTTCTTGCAGACGAAGATACACTTTGTAAGTCTGCAGATATTCCTTCAACTGTTTTATATGCATCAACAGACTCTGCTGGAGTTATAAATGTTCCATCTAACGCATATTTACCCTTTACTTGATGAACATTTACTAATTGTTTTGTAAAATCTTTACCTACTGCTTTTAATTCAGCGGCTGAATACTCATCTTTTTCAAAATTTTGCATGGTTAAAAAATTAGCTTCTGCAGCTATTCTTATTTTAGCAGCTTTTTCTATTTCCCCCTTGTTAATAAAGTTGTTAGCTACGTTCATAAGTCTAGAGTATTCTTTTTTATAATCTAAACTGTATCCTATTTCATAATTTTCTAATGCATCTATTGCAGTCAAAGTTTCAGGTATTTCGCTTAAAGACGATTTAGTTAGTTTCCCCACAACTGCATCTGTTTCTTTTAAAACTGCTTTTTGAATGTAATCTTCACCACCAAACATTCTAGTAAAACCACCACCTGCACCCTTCATAGATGCACCACTACCAATTTTCACAGGAGGGGTATAAAAAGTTGCAAGTTGATCTATAGTTACACTAGGACCTGTTCTTTGGTTAAGAGAGAATAAATCAGATATTGATTTTCCACCATTTATTTGTTTAGTATATAAATCATTTATAATTCTTTTACCTTCGTCATAACCAAACTCTTGTAATATATATTGTACATTATCTGTTCCACCTGCTTTTTTAGCTAAACCTTTTATATCTCTTTTATATTCTCTAAAGTCTTTTTGAAAACGTGCTTCTTCTGTTTCACCACGAGCAATACGCTTTTCTGCTAATCTATTTTTCAGTTGATTGTCACTCTCTAAATATGACTTTATTGCAGAGTCTGCACTCCTACTAAAACCTGTTACAAATCCTTGTAAAAAACTCATTCCTCTCTCCTAGACATTAATCCTTTTGGCTCTTCATCAATTACTTTTTCTTCTACCATAGGCTCTTCTGCCATTTCTACATCATCCTCAAGTATAACACCTTCTTCACCTTCACCCATTTCTTCTTTTAGTTCTGCTATAGCTCTTTCAACTAATGGTGAATTAGCCATATTTAGTGTTTCATTTTTAAGACCTGAGTCATATTCAACACCATTCTTGTCACCTATCAACTGCATCATTTCTATTAACACAGGCATTGCTAATAATCCTGTGTCTACACTGTGTTTACCTTCCATGACACCTGCTAGTTGTATTGTATTAGCTAATGTTGTTAAAGGTATATCTAAACTCATTACATGTACAAGTGATTTTTCAAAGTCTTCTGATGCCATTCTAGTTACATAGTAATCTATGACCTCATCCATATTAGTATATTGTGCAGGTTGTTGCCAAGGTCTAGCACCTAACTCATGTGTTAGAGACATACCCGGAGTTGGAGCATCAAAACGTGGTTCAATCTTTTCCATTTAATTCATTCCTAGTATTATTTAACAAATCAAAACTTCTTTTAACAATCATTATTGGTGTGTTTTCTTTAGTATCTTTTTTCTTCATGAAATTTTTAACAGGAGCTAATAGACCTTTACCCTTAATGGTATCTTCTGGACTCTCTATTTCCAAATTTCTAATAGCATGATACATATTTTTACCATAATTATTTATCATATTACCTTATCCATGAATCTCTTTAATATACTTTTTACAATAGGCTTGTTCTTAATAAACTTAGCAAATGTTTGTCCATATCTAGTATATAACCAATGTAGCCATTTAGGTGAATCTTCTAACATCCAATATCTAAATTTAACCCATCTTAGGTCAGATACACCATAAACTTCTCTAGCTACCCAACAGAATTGTATAGCTGCTGCACCTAATGTTCCAATTAAACCACCAACTGCAGAACCTGCATTTGATTTAGCCTGTCTTCTAGATGCTGCGTCTTGAGCGTCTGCATCTAACTGAGCTTCTGCTAGTGTTGATATTCTATCTAATTCATTCTCTGCAGATGTCCATGCCCACTCCATAGTGTCTGCATAATATTGCCAAAGATTATCATATGCACTTTTAGATATATTTAGTATAGCGTTTGCATTTAATTCGTTAGCACGATTTACTGATGCAGTATCTGCAGTAGCTATTAGTCTTCTCCACTGTGCATTACTTTGACCTATAACTAGTTGATTCTGAGCGTTAAACTGATCTCTTTGATTGTTAAGTTCTGCATTAAATCTTTCTACAGTGTTAGCTTGTCCTGCATTAAACTGTGACTGAGCATTAGCTTGTGTAGCATTAAACTGTGCAACCTGTGTTCCAAGATTTGCAAAAAACTGATCTAATTGATTTTGAGATGTAGCATTAAACTGTCTACTTGCGTTCTCTGCAGCTTGATCTGTAAACAAAGACTGTGTTCTCTGTTGTGCTTTAAATAAATCTGATTGTTGTTGATTAGATAAATTAGCCATGTCTATTTGCAAAAAGTTCTGAGCATTTTGCACTGCAGATTGTTGTCTATTACTTAAATTAGATGTGTCTAAGTTTGCTAATGCAGATGCTTCTGCCATGACTAATGCTTGTCTATTTGATAGATTATTTAGATTTACAGTATTAGCAACACGTGAATTTTCTAAAGCAATCTGTTGTTCTGCAGTAAAGTTTCTATTAGCTATATCTGCTATTTTTGCAGAGTTTTGTACTCTTGCTTGAAAGGCTTGGTCAAACTCTTGACCTATAAATGTAGCTCTTTGTTGAGCAGCTAACATAGCACGTTGTTGTCTGTTAGATAAATTTTGTAATTCAAATGTTCTTACAGTGTTTGCATCTGCTTGTGCTATAGGTAAGGCAGATTCCATGGCAGCCTGTACAAGTGCCTGTCCTGCAATACTAGAAGCACCAAGACCTCTTTGTTGCATAACTGCTTGTACACCTCTGATTGCTCCTGCTGCCCAAGCAGGTGGATTTGATGCATCAAAGTTTGTAGTAAGACCTGCTAGTTGACCTGCTACAGTAGCTTGATCGCTTACAGTGGTTGTTGCTGCTTCAATCTGTTCAGTAAAATTTTTAGCCTTTTCTGCATTTGCAGTTGCATCTATTAGTTCACCCTGTTGTATTTCTCTTTGTACAGGATTGGACATCAAGATAGCATTACCTTGTGCAGATGATAAGTTACCTACACTTGATGCAGTTTGTTGTGCTGCAAGAACTTGAGCACGAGGATCTGTTGGATCTGTCTGAGCAGCTTGAAGTGTATCTAACGAAGTGTTTACTTGCTCTGCAACACCTTGAGCATCCATAAGATTAGGTTGTTGAGCAGTAGGTTGATTAGCCATGGTAGTTTGAGCCATAGCAGTTGGAACAGAAACAGTGCCTGATACCTGTCCTGCATCTTGTTGTAACATTTGTCCCTGTTCAATAGGCACACCAAAAGGTGTAGTAACACCACCTGCAGGTAAAGCAGGATTGAACATTCTTTGTGTGGTTACATCACCTATGCTATCTCCTGTTTGAGCAGATGTTCCTGTTGGAGTTTGTGTTTTAAGTTCTCTTGGGTCTGCAGGTATAGCCTCCATAACATTAGTTTTACCACCTGTATATTTAGGATTAACTTCACCCATTCTAGTTTCACCCGGAGCTAATGGAGGATTAGTTGATGGTAAAAAGTAATCAAAACTTCTACTTGGGTCATACTCTCCACCCGGAGGTTGAGCTACAGCACCACCCTCTTGCATTCTAACATAACCACCACGAGCCATCTTTTTCGCAGCCTCTTCGTAGACAATCATCTGTCTCTTCTTTTCAGGGTTCTGCTCAAGATAGTTGTCAAAGTTTTCCATAGAACCTGTGTACCCAAGTCTACCTGCTATCTTTTGTAATCCTTGTGGCTTAAAGCCTCTAAACATTGCCATTATTTAGTTCCCATCAATATCTTGTCTAACTTATCTTCTAATCTTCTCATCGCATCCATTATCT
>MDSW01117525.1_pt1 | contig 14751 bp, 11 predicted proteins | sample 811171 | NCBI WGS metagenome assembly MDSW01 (sample SAMN05326641, study PRJNA326480) | marine metagenome | isolation source: seawater | place: Atlantic Ocean: North West | collected 2012 | reverse complement strand
TCAAACGTTTGCCAATTGTATATTCACGCATATTTGTAAAACGTAATTGTAAATAATTTGTAATAGCTTTAAAGATAATTGATGTAACAAGTAATAGAAAAAACAAAATACCAAGTATAAGCAGAAATTGTTGCTCTGTCTTAACGCCCATATTACTAGAAATCTCAAACATTTTTTTTAGAAAAAAATTGGTTTCGATAATTTCAGGATTAATAAGCAATGCTATGAATGGCAAAATTGAAGCAACACCAATCATATCTAGGAAGGCCATTACTGAGATCATGCCTATTATTAAGAACACGTACTTCCGCTCTTTAGGTGATAGCAGATACATGAATTTTTTTATAATTTGCATTAAAATTACTTATATCTTATCTAGAGAAAAATCTTTATTAAATTTTTTTTTGTTAGACAAAAACTATAAATCTTATGCTTATAAATATAAAAATAGTCAAAAGATTATTATAATTAGGTTTTGTGAGAATTGGTTGCGGGGGTAGGATTTGAACCTACGACCTTCAGGTTATGAGCCTGACGAGCTACCGGGCTGCTCCACCCCGCGATCATAATTACTAGTACAATTTGATAAGCTAAAATACAAGGTAAATCAGTAATTGATAAAATAATTTTTTTACTCCATGGATTTCCGAATATCAAAGTATAATTATAAAAATATATATGAGTACTTTAACCAAAGTTTAGACAGTTGTAATATAGGTGTTATTTTAAATTTAATAACAGTAAAGTAATAAAGAAAAAAAATGAAAGATAAAAAAAATTTTTATAATAATATTGCAAACCAGTTTTCAGATTTGAAAAATGAATTTGACACAATTAGAAGAAAAAAAATTCTTATTGATGAATTTTTGTTTTCATTGGATTATAAAAATAAAAAAATAATAGAATGTGGTTGTGCTGATGGATATTTTATTCAACAAATTTTAAATTTTAACAAAAATTATAATATAGATATTTGCGGATGTGATATATCAGAAAAATTACTAAAAATAGCAAATGATAAAAATAAAGATATAAATTTTTTTTTACATGATATTAATAATTCAAAACTTCAAAATAAGTATGATATAATTATTTCTAGTGAAGTTATAGAGCATTGTAAAAATCCAAAGAAAGCTCTGGAACATCTATGCAATTCATTAAATAAAGAAGGTTATCTGATTTTATCTACACCCAATAAAAAATGGGAAAGATTAGTAAAGTTTGCTAGTAAAATTAAAATTAGACCATTTCAAGGATACGAAAATTTTTTAACATATAATGATATTAAAGAAATACTTATTAAAAATAATTTCAAAATACTAAGATTTAAAGGAATACATTTATATCCATTTCAATTTGGGTTTAATAAACTTCACGAAAATTTAGATAATAGAACAAAATTTCTTAATAAATTCAAAATTAATTTCGCTTTTTTAGCTCAAAAAACCAAATAATTATTTCTTTAATTTAGATCATTCATTTATTTTTTTAAAATTAAGTAGTTATCATTTTCATAAACTAAATTTCCACATCTTGAAAACTGTTCTTTATTATTTGGACTTATAATTAAGTATTCAAAATTTATATTACTATTTTTACAAGTAATTTCATTTAATTTTTCAAATTTATTATATCTATTGTGCCATTCATTAATTCCTTTTGAATGTGATGGAATTAATTTCCAACTAAAATAAGTTGGTCTTTTTGTAAGTATCTCGAAATCCCCCAATTGATTATCATTAATTAAAATAACTGTATCTTTTTCATTCGTATTTTTCTTTACGTAATTTATTAAATCTATTTTTGAGTTATTATTACCATATAATAAAGCATCAGGATTATTATAGATTATTCTTCCAATTGCAGGATAAATTACATTTAGAGATATAGGCATAACAATAATTAAAACAATAAAAGAGTCAATTTTAAATTTAGAAATTCTTGAAGCAATAGAACAAAAGGTAAGTAATAATAGTATAGTAGAATGGCGGAATGGATCAAAGTTTGAAAAAAAATTAAATTTTTCAATTGGTGATATTAAAAAGAAAAAAAATAATATTTGAACAGATGATATTGCAATTATAATATTTATACTTTTTTCAAAATTATTATTTATTGCAAATATTGAATAAATTAAGAATATTATTGTTAGTAATATACCTGGTAGCCACCAAACTAATGTAGAAAAATTGTAAAATGGTAAAAAATGATGCTTACTTCTAAATGCAAAAATATCCGCAATTTGAATAATATTAGATGTGTTAAATATTATATCAATGTACAGTGATAAAATTAATGGAATACAAAACAATATATATAATATGAAATAATATAAAAATTTATAAAATTTTTTTTCTATAAATATTGCAGAAATTATACAAATTAGAAACCAGTATCCACCAATTAAGAAATGGAGATATGTAGCTAAAATACTTAAAATAAAAAATGGTAAATATTTTTTTCTTAAAGCAAAAGAAATTTTCAAAATTACTATTGCAAAACTTAAAGCAGAAGATTGGAAACCATTACCAAATATTTTATCTCCACCGACTAGCTGCTGATTCATTAACATAAAAGATGACAAAGAAATTATAATATAAACTATGTTTAAATTTAATGTTTTCGATAAATGATAGATTGATATAGTAAATAGTATTGCAAGAAGAAATCGTCCAATATTTGCTGAAATAACTATATCATTTGAAATATAATAAAATAATGTTACTAAAATATCAAAAATATATCGATAAGAAAAAATATTCTCAGGTTGAATGTATGCTGAATTTTCATGTGGAAAATAATTAATTATTTTTTGTAGAGCTTCACCAATATAATGAGTCTCAGAGCTAAATAATCTAAAAGAGGGTTCTTGTATTATTAATAAGAATAAAAATAATAATAATAAAAATATAAATTTATTTTCAATAAAATTATCTATAATTTTCATAAATTATTTTGTTTACTGGTTAAAAAGTATCCGTATTTTAAATTCAATAATTTTGAAGAAATATAATATGTTAAATTACCATAAATAAATAATACCAATGTGGTTGAAAAAGCTGCTCCAATTAATCCATAATAATTAATAAAAAAATAGTTCAATATAATATTTATAAATGACACAAAGAATATTATTAAAGATTGAGTGATTGGAAATCCGCTCAATACAAATATCATCTCAAAAGGACTAAATACAGAATACATGGATATTCCAACTAATAAGATAAAAAGTATAATGAATATATCACTAAAGTCATTATGAATTTCATTATAAAAAATATTAAATAAATAAAAGCTTAATAAAGTTAATACTGAAAATAAAAAAGTTAAAAAAAAGCTATAAGTTGAGAATTTTATAAAAAAATTATTATTATAAATTTTAGATTTGGAAAATTCAGATAAGTATGGGTTTACTAGATTTCTCACATATACAGAAATTTGATATATGCCTTCACTAAAAATTGCAGCTAATGCATATATCCCTACATATTTATCATTAAAAAAATAAGAGATCATTAAAATATCAATTCTAATAAAAGTTTCACTTAGAAATGAATATATTATTGTTTTTTTAAAAAAATTTAAAATTAATTGAAAATTATTTTTTATTTCATAAAAATAAAAAATAAAATACTTGGATATTAAGAAAAGGCAAATTATTAGTACAAATAATTCTGTAATTAAAAATATCAGAGATAATTTTGAATAATCATTATTATCTAAAAAAATAATACTAAAAAATATTAAAGATAATGATCTAAATGAATTTATAAATGCAAATTGTTTAAATTTTTTTAATGAATTTAAAATTGATAAAAAATTTTTATTTAAAACAAAAAAAATCACAGCTACCCCTAGAGTAATTAAACCTTTGTAAATATTTTCACTATTATTAAATTTAAATATTAAATCTCTTAAAAAGATAATAAATGTAAAAGCTAAAAAACCAGAAAAAAAACTTACGATTGTTGAAATTGATATAAGGTTTTTTAATTTTTCTTTTGAACTTTGAATTGGTAAATATCTTAAGTTAAATTCTGGTATTGAAAACGAAAATAATTGTCCAAAAATTACAAAAAATACATAAAATTGATTAAACACTCCCACAGCTTCGAAACTTCCAAAGAAAAAAAGATATAAATTTATTGATAAGCCAGCTACTCCAAATAATAAATATGCTAATGAATTGGAAAATATATCAGAAAAAGAAATTTTATATTTAAGAAATAACATTAGTATAATTTTTTTATACTATTTATTTTTTTAATCGTGTCTTCAAATTTTAAATCGATTAAATTAAAAAAATGTTCTAAAGATCCAACCTTTGGCTGGTTATCATTCATTGCTAATTCTAATCCTTCTTCCCTTGTAATTTCTCCTTCTCTAATTTGATTTGATCTAAAATTGTCAAATTCAGAAAATCCAGCTATTGTATACCAAATATAGTTTGTAAATGCTGTTTGACCATCTCCCATTCTCCATTGATTTTTTCCATAAGAGGTATCAACAGAAAAACCATACTCATCATTTAAAGTATTATTTATCTCATTCTCATTCCATTTATAAAAGTCATAAAAATCTAAAGCAGGATATTTTTGAAAAAAACTAGATACAAACCCTAAGCTTGAATCTATTAAAGAAGAATTAATATAACTAGGATTTTTTAAAAACTGAAATGAATACCAAAATGTTAGAAGCATTTTAGTACTTAATGGCAATCGCATAAGTTGAGGATTATCTTTCAAGGGTTGATTAATACCGCAGAAACCAATTTTAAATTCCATTTGCTCTAATTGATTTCCTGCACCATCGACTAAAATATTTGTATCAAGCTCATTTAATAACTTGTTTCCATAATAATAAAATAGTTTATCACCAACAAAAAATATGGGGACCATCCCCAAATGCGGTTTTTTTAACCATGCAATAATATTATTTTTTATACACTTTCTTTTAAAGTCAATATCTGCAGCACGAATTATGTGCTCTATGTTAAGTGCTGAACATAACTTTGATTGATTAATTCTTGCCTTATCTGTTGTTAAACCCCAATCATAAGTATATGCGATAATATCTATGTTCATTTGATTTTTAATTTTATGCAGTGCAAAACAACTATCACGTCCTCCACTTAAGCCAAATAAAATTTTAGGTTTTGAAGTATTATTCTCATAAATTAATTTTTCTAAATGACTAATCCCTAAAACCTTTTGTCTTCTGAACATTTTACAATAATTGCAAATTCCATTTTTATCAAATGCAATAAAAGGATATGTTTCAGGTAATATACATTTATTGCATTTTTTCAAATTTGAAATATCATCATATTTAAATTGTAAAAAATTATATTTTTTAACAACATTATTATTTTTTAATTGAAAATTTTGATTAAAATTCTTTTTATTTATTTTTATATCTAAATTGTATTCATCATAAGTATTTAAATCATAATCTATAGAATAAAGATTATTTATTTTAAGTTTTTGAATTTTTGAATCTTCAAAATACTTATCTTGGCTTAGATATTCTTTTAAAAATTTTTTTTCAGATGCAAAAACATAATTATTACCACTATTGCAAATAAATAAAGATCCATTATTTGAAAATAAATATACTTTTGATTTACCTTTAATGCAAAAAGCGATATTTATAATCCCTACCTGAAATTTTAAAATTTTACTAATAGATTTAACAATATTACTTAAAGAAATATTTTGATTTAACTGCTGAAAAAGAAATCTAGTGTCACTGAAATCATCAAATCTTTCTTCATTAATATTTCTAGAGTCTTTTGTACTTAATATATTTGTAATTAATCCGTTATGAACGCCACAAATATTATCAACTTCTATAGGTTGATTATTTGCATTCGAACTTTTATTTCCAAAAGTAGCTAATCGGCATTGACCTATCAAAGCAAATTTTTCATTATTATTAAAATTATCATAATTATTTTTTTTAAATTTTTTAAACTCTATATTTTTAATAAATTGTCTTGGCTTTAATATTTTTTTTAAAGCCTTAAATTTTGTTTTATGATTAAAAAAAATTCCTGCCGCATCTTTCCCTCTTTCTTCACTTAAAATAAATAATTTATTTGTTAAATTATTAAACTTTTCATAAGGGTAATTTTTTTTATTTATTATTAATCCAAATATTCCACACATTATATAAAATTGAATTAAATTAAATTTTATTTTAATCAAATCCTTTATTTGTTAATTCTAATCAAAATTATAGAAATTTTATTCTATATATTCTAAAACTGTATAGGTAGGTGATTTATTAATTTCTTTATAAATTTTTGATATATATTCACCAATAATTCCTAAAAAAAGTATTTGTACACCTCCTAAAAAATAAATTGGCAAAACTATTGTTGCCCAACCAGGTATAATATTTTTATTGATATAATAATTATAAAAAACCATTAGTGATGAAATAAAACAAAATATTAAAATTATAAACCCTGCTACTGATGCGATTCTAAGCGGATGAGTACTTTGTGAAGTTACGCCATCAAGAGCTAACTTTAACATTTTTAAAATAGAGTACTTACTATAACCTATTTTTCTTTTTCTTAATCTATACTTAATTATTTTTTTTTCAAAGCTTAATGAGGCAATTACACCTCTTAAAAAAATATTTTTATTTTCATATTTAATAACTTCGATCATTGCCTTTTTGCTTAGTAAACGATAATCGGCATGATGTGGCTCAGTTTTAATATTAGATATAAGATTTAATAATTTATAAAAAATATTTGCAGTAAATTTTTTAAAAAAACTATCTGTTTTTCTATCTGATACTGCAATAACAATATCATAATTCTTTTTAAAAAATTTTATTAACTCTTCAAATTTATTTATATCATGTTGCATATCTGCATCTATAGATATTGAAAAGTCACATAAATTACTAAATTCTCTGATCCCAGCAAAAAGAGCTATTTGATGTCCACAATTCTTAGATAATTTTAATGCCTTTAAATTAATAAATTTATGTTTAAGTTCTTGAAGAGTTGACCAAGTTTTATCAGTACTTCCATCATCAATAATTGCTATAAAACTGTCTTTTGAAATTAAACTTAATGATATTAATTCATCAATTTTTTTTTGAACTTCAGATATAGTATTTCTTAAATTATCTTGTTCGTTATATGCAGGTATTAAAACTGATAATTTTTTCATTATTTATTGTAACATATATGTTAAAAATATTAATATAATATTATAGATAATTTTAAGAAATAAACAAATACAGATTACTAATTAATAATGAAAAAATTAAATATAGGAATAAATATAATTTTATCTCTTTTTATTTTACATACGTTTTTATTAATCTATGTCCTTGTTAAAAATTTCAATTACTCAATATTAAATTTATTACTTTTATTTTTATTTAGTTTAATTATTTTTTTTTATATTTATCTTATATTTATAAAAAAAACATTTAAACTGAACGCTATAGTTTCAATAATAGCTATTTATTTTTCTATATATTTATTTGAATTCTACATAGATACTGTTGGAACAACATTTAAAAACAAAAAACAATTAGATATCAATTTTGATACAAGAAGCAAAATAGAAGTAATAAAGGATTTTCAAAAAAATAATAAAATAATTTATCCCGGTACATATTTTTTTGATTTATATGAAGACTCTTATTTTTCTGATTTAAAAATATATCCGTTTGCTGGTATATCTAATTCAAAAACTATAAGTTGTAATGAATTAGGTTATTGGCCAGTTATTAAAAGAGATAGGTTTGGATTTAGTAATAAATTTGATTTTTATGAACAAGAAATAGATTACTTACTTATTGGAGATTCATTTGCAGAGGGTTGGTGTGTTAATGAAAAAGATAATTTACAAAATATTTTAATTAGAAATAATAAAAAAACAATAAGTCTTGGAATTTCTGGATCAGGTCCATTATTACAGCTAGCAATTTTACAAGAGTACAAATTACTAATTAAACCTAAAAAAATAATTATGATGTATTATGAAGGTAATGATTTGAAAAATTTATATGATGAATTAAATAATAAAATATTATTAAAATATTTTAATGATATAAATTATCAACAAGGACTGGGTAGTAAACAAAACACCATAGACCTATTTATAAAAAAGTTTATTAAAAATAAATATATATATCGTGAAAATAATAGTTCAGATGATTTAACATATTCAAATAAACTTTATAGAATTATCAAATTATCAAATATTAGATTATTAACAAATTTAGTCTCTTCAAATGATATAAAATCTAAAAATAGCAAAAATAATATCACAATTATTAATAAGTATGATAAAATTCTAAACAAAATTAAAATAATTTCTAATCAATTAAATTCAGATTTATATTTTATATATATCCCAGATTGGACCAGGGTAAAGCAGGGAAAATTAAATGATAACAATTTAAATTATAAAAAAAACATAATTGATTTAGTAAATAAAAAAGATATAAAAATTATTGATTTTACAGATAAATTAAAAAAAATTAAAGACCCCCTATCAGTATTCCCTTTTGAAAAACATGGTCATTTAAACGAAAAAGGATATTTGATGATGAATGAACATATTCAAGAAATAATTAAAAAATAAAATAACAAGTTATAAATATAGCTAAAAAATTTAAAAAAAATAATTTACTATTTTTTTTCATATTTAGAAAAAATTAAAATTTGATAAAAGTTACTACGAAAGTATCATGACTATATTTTTAATAAAAAATTTTTTTTATTTACTAAAAAAAATATTATAAATAATTCAATAAAGATTGCAGAAGTAACTATATGTCTTGTAGCAGTGTAAAGAGTATAGGATAAAAATAAAGATTTTAAAATAAAATATGAACCAGCAAATATTAAAGGATTATAAAAAAAATTTTGTTTATTTTTTATAATTTTGACAATACTAAAAATAAACAAACTTAAAAGGATCACTCTGTATATAAAATTAATTACTTTTCCAAATATTCCAATAGAATGATCTTTAACAAAATCTAACTTTTTAACAAAGTTAAATTGCATAAAGTTACTTATTGAAATATTTGAGTCATTGAAGCTACCTGGAAATCCTAAACTAGTCACTGGATTAAACCACAATGCGGCAAACCTCTTAAAAGGCAAAATCACATAAACATAGAATGTATAATTTTCTTTGTTGTAACTTGCTATTTGCATAAAACTTTTATCTATATTTTCTGGCATTGGTTGTCCTTTATATGATTTAAGAATTTCTAAATTATTATTTATAATTTTTTTTTGTTTATTGTTAAAATAAGCTTTCTCATTTATTTTAATCTCTGCGTAGTTTCCATAATCAGTCGGATATAGTGCTGATGCATACATATAGTTTGTAAAAGACCATGTTGATAGCCAACTCACATAACCTTTAGGTGTGTTTGGGCCATTTTCTAGATGCAAACCTATTTGAGTTGGTGGAATCAAATTTAAGCCCAAATTATGATTTCTATATATATAAGGACTAACTAATAAAATACATAGTATAGATATTTTTAGACCAGTAATTAAAAAAAGTTTAAAATCTAAATACAAAAATAAAATTATAGAAATTGGAATTACAAATAAAATAAAATCATATCTAATAAAAAATCCAATTACCAGTATTAATCCCAAAAAGAAAACATTAATATTTTTTTTATAAAATAAAGGAACTAAAATTGAAAATAATAAAATACACAATGAAAAAATTAAAGATTCAGTTAAAATAGATCTATGCCAACCGATTGTTAAAGGTGAAAAAAATAAAACTAAAGAACAATAAAAATATGAAAAATTTTTTATATGTTTATTTAATTGTTTTAATAAAAATAATATTGATAAATAATGAACTATTAATTGAAATAGTCTTATAGGTAAAAAATTTTCACCAAAAAAATAGAATGAATATGCAATTAACAAAGGGTATCCAGGACCTTGATTACTACCCCAATGAGCTTTACATTCACCACTTTCAGGAATAGAAAGAGAAATACAAAAGTTGTCTAAAATATTCTTAGCTACTAATTTTATTGTATAAGCATCTCCACTTGCGCTGGGATATAAAAATATAAAAATTAAATTTAATGATAAAAAGATAAATGAAAAAAAAATTAAATTTAAATAATATTTATTTATCTTTATCATTTAGAAATTTTTTTAATTGAGTATTTAATGCGTATATAGCCCATCTTGCATAGTGAGGAGTCCATTCTATTAATTTAAATTTACTTTTACCCTTAATTCTTTCTCTAAAATCACCAGGAATTTCAATCATTTTAAAATTTTTTCTATGAGCTTTAACAGTATATTCAATTATAAAAGTGAAACCATGTTTTGATTCAAGTTCAAAGTTTTCAATCACTTTGCGAGAAAACATTCTAAAACAATAAGTGATGTCTCTAAGAGGGAATCTTAAAATATGAAAACAAACCCAACTACCTAAATAGGCAATTAAAGCTTTTGAAAACCTTACACCTTGTGATTTGCCACCTTTCATGTATCTGCTTGGTGCAATGATATCATATCCCCCTTGTCCCAATTTTAACATTTCATCTATTCTACTTGAATTATGAAAATCATCAGCATTATATATAAGTACAAATTTACTATTTGAAAAAAAGAGTCCTGTTTTAATAGCCGTCGCTGCACCCTGCCCTTTATTTTTTACTAAATTGATTTTTAAATGTTTGCTTCGAAATTTTTTAATTTCAATTAAGGAAGGATCTTCATCATAATCATAACAAATAAGTATGTTAGCTTTAGATCTTAAATTATCGTTAAGTAAATTTAATGTTTTTAATATATTATCCTGCTCTTGATAGACTGGTATGATTATATCTAGCAACATGTAATAATTTAAATTTTTTTATACCATGCAAATTAAAATAATAATATAATTCTATATATCATAATTAAAAAATATGATTGGAAATATAAGTTATATTATAATTTATAAATGAAAACTATATAAAAGTTATCTTAAATTAATTTAGTAATTTAATGAATTTACTAATAAAAATTTCCAAAAGATTTTATCTTACAGTTTAAATTGTCTTTTATCTTCATAGAATCAAATAGATTCCATACGTCATATATAAGACTATCTTTATTCATCAAATGTGAATATTTTTTTAAATTAAGTTTTTTAAAGTCATTATTATTATTACATATTATAACAACATCTGATTTTAGAAAAGCATATTTATAATCACTACAATATTCTAGATTGTTTTCTAAAATAACTTTCTTTTTCACAACTGGATCAAAACAATAATATTTAGAATTTTTTAATTTATTTTTAATTTTTTTAAATATTTCAAGAGTATTAGAGCTTCTAATATCGTCAGTTACTGGAAAACCTTTAAATGCAAGTCCAAGAAAAGATATTTTATAATTTACCCTTGAGTTTTTCTTATAAATTAAAAAATTAGTTATATAATCAGCTATCTCATCAACCACTTTATCATTTGTTTTTCGACTTAAAATAATAAAATCATTTGATAATTTAAATTTTTTTAAAGATGATGCAAAAATATAAGGATCTTTAGAAAGGCATGGGCCCCCCACAGGACCGGGCTTAGCTATATTAGTTCTTTTATAAAACTTATTAGCTCCCTCGATTACCTCTTTTGATTGAATGCCAATTTTATCACATAATATGCCAATCTGATTAGCAAATGAAAAATTAAAATTTCTATAGAGGTTATCCATCAATTTAATTAACTCAGCAGTTTCTAATGAAGATACAGGTATAGTTCTTTTTAAAAAAAGTTTAAAAATTTTATTAGTTTCATTTAATCCAAATTTAGTATTTGAAGAAATAATTTGAGGATTTTTTATTAATTCATTTATTGAGTCTCCCTCAAGAGTTCTTTCAGGACAAAATGAAATATGAAATTGTTTTTTGGATTTATTTAAAATTGGTAATAACAAATCTCTAGTTGTGCCTATATTTACTGTTGATCTTAATATAATTAAGTCATCATTATTCAAATTTTTTGAAATTTCTTTAGCTACTCTTAAAAGAGCTCTATTATCAGTTTTTTTAATATTTATTAAAGGGGTTCCAACACAAATGATGTAAACATTTGTTTTCTTATGCTGCTCACTTGATAGTTTACTAGTAAAAGTTATTTTTTTATTATCTTTAATTTTTTTATAAAATTTTTGAAGGTTTTTTTCATAAAATGGAATTATGCCTTTTTTTAACTTTTGTATTAAAGTTTCACTTGTATCTACCCCTATAGTTTCTTGATTGGACTTGGCTAACAATAATAACAAAGGAAAACCAACAAATCCCATACCATATATAGAAATATTTTTTTTCATTTTTACAATAATTTGTTATTTTTTTTTATTTTATTATAATTTTTTTTATACCATGAAATAGTTTTATCTAAACCTTTTGATAAACTGAATTTATTTTTAAACCCTATTTTTTTAATTTTTTTAATGTTTGGAATCCTTTTTAATATATCGCCTCTGGGTTTAGAGATTTTTTTTAATGAAAAAGAAACATCCATTTTAGATGCAATAATATTTATAAGTTCTATAATTTTTACTGGTTTATTATTACCTATATTATAAATTCCAGTCTTTCCTTTTTTTAATAACAAGTCTATCGCTCTTAAAAAATCATCTATATAAATAAAGGACCTTATCTGATTACCATCACCTTTAACTACTAAAATATTTTTTTTATTTTGGTTTTGCTTTAGAAATTTTAAAATAAATTCAGGTATAACATGTTTTGTTCCCATATCAGGACCATAAACATTATGCGGTCTAAATATTATTACATCTTTAATATAAATTGATGCATAGTGAATTGAATAAAGTTCACTAAATATTTTTCCTCCTGAATAAGAAAATCTTGGATTCATAACATCTGGTATTATAAGGGGTACTTTTTCATCTGTAGGAATAACAATAGGATTATTGTATACTTCAGAACTAGAAGCAATTAATAATTTTTGTATATTGTTTCTTTTGCATGCCTCTACTACGTTGATTATCCCTTTACTTGATACATCTATTATTTCATCAGGAATTGTATAAAAATTTTCCGTTCCATTAATTGCCGCTAAATGAATAACAATATCACAATATTTTAAATTTTTTATTAATTGATTTTGATTTTTAATATTTGTTTTGTAAAATTTAATATTGTCTTTTGTTTCTATAATTTTTTTTGTTTTATTTGATCTTATAAGATTATCAATAATGATGATTTTATTATTTTTTTTTTTACTTAAATAATTAGCTAAAGAAAACCCTATAAAACCAGCTCCTCCAGTAATTCCTATTGTTATCATCTTTTCCATAATATAATACAAATTAATAATATAGATAGTACTGTTTCAATGAAAAAAGTAAAAGTTAAAAAAATTTCAAAATGCAGAATATGTAATAACGAAATTTTTTTTGAAGTTATAGATTTAGGAAAGCAACCCATTTCTAATCAATTTATTTCAAAGAATAATCAAGATAAAATAATATATGAAGGCGCTCCATTAATATTGATAAAATGCACAAAATGTGGTTTGGTTCAATTACTTCATACTGTCAAAAATGACCAAATTTATAGAGAATATTGGTATAGATCAGGTATCAACAAAACAATGCAAAAAGCTTTATTAGATATAAAAAATACTGCAGAAAATAATATAAAACTTAAAAAAAATGATCTCATAGTTGATATTGGATGCAATGATGGGACTCTATTAAATTTTTTTGATAATCAAAAATTTAATTTAATAGGTTTTGATCCAGCATTAAATTTATCAAGTAAAAAAGAGAAATTTAAAAGAGTTAAAAATTATTTTAGTTATAAGAATTTCAATAATTTAAAATTAAATAAAAAAGCAAAATTAATTACTTCTATAGCTATGTTTTATGATTTAGATAATCCTAATAAATTTGTTACAGACATAGAAAAAGTATTAGATGATGAGGGTCTATGGATAGTTCAATTTGCAGATTTACATGAAATGTTAATTTCAAATATGTATGATCAAATTATTCATGAACATCTAGAATATTATCATTTAAAGCCACTAGAATATTTATTTAAAAAAAATAATCTAAAAATTGTTAAAATTGAAAAAAATAATGTAAATGGAAGTAGCTATCGATTATTTATTAGAAAAAACTCAAAAAAGTTTAATCTAGATAAATCAGTCAAAAAGTTTCAAACTATTGAAAAAAATGCTAAATTAGAAAATAAAAAAATATATTCAAAATTCAGAAATCAAATTCAGAAATCCAAAAAAAATTTAATTATTTTAGTTAATAATATCAATAAAAAAAATAAAATTATATTTGGTTTGGGAGCATCAACAAAAGGAAATGTTATATTAAATTATTGTGGTTTTTCTAGATTAGATATACCTTTTTTAGTTGATAGAAATATTCGAAAAAGAAATTGCAAGGCTATTGGTTCTGAAATTCCAATAATTACTGAAGATAAAAGTAAAAAATTAAAACCAGATTATTTTCTTTTACTACCTTATTTTTTCAAAAATGAAATTATTAAAAGAGAAAACATATTTTTAAAAAACGGAGGAAGGATTATAATTCCTCTTCCTTCATCAAAAGTTATTTATTACAAAAAAAATAAAATCATAGAAGAAATTTTATAAAAATTAATTTTAATTGGTAGCGGAGGAGGGATTTGAACCCCCGACATCACGAATATGAGCCGTGCGCTCTGACCAACTGAGCTACTCCGC
>MDSW01020530.1_pt1 | contig 14751 bp, 15 predicted proteins | sample 811171 | NCBI WGS metagenome assembly MDSW01 (sample SAMN05326641, study PRJNA326480) | marine metagenome | isolation source: seawater | place: Atlantic Ocean: North West | collected 2012 | reverse complement strand
TTCTTATTCTGGAAATACGACAGAGCTAACAGGAATTCTAAAATATGCTAATAGATTTGGAATAAAAGTTATTGGTTGTGCTTCAAAGAAAGATAGTATGCTTTTAAAGGCAAGTGACGTAAAAATTCTTTTACCTAAAGTTCGTGAAGCTGATCCAACAGGAATGGTACCAACATCTTCAACAACATTAACTCTTTTATACTTTGATTGTTTAGCTGTTGCTCTAATGAATAAGATGAAATTTTCTAAAGATAAATTTAAAATTTTTCATGCAGGCGGTAATATTGGTAAAAATTTATTACTTGTAAAAGATATTATGATTACTGGTAAAAAACTGCCTACAATTAATATTAACAAAACAATTAATGATGCGGTAAAAGTAATTAACAAAAAGAAGTTAGGATTAGTGGTCGTTCTTAACAAAGGCTATGTTAAAGGAATTATCACAGATGGAGATTGTCGAAGAGCGATTAAAGATCTCAGAAAAAATAATAAAATTGAAAAATTCATGTCTAGAAAACCTTTATTTGTATCTGAAAATTTACCTGCTCCAAAAGCTCTATCTATAATGAGTGAGAAAAAAATTACAAGTTTATGTGTTCCAACAGAAAAAACTTTAGATAAGAAAAATAAAAAAATTAAAGCTATAGTCCACGTTCATAGAATTCTAGATTTTGGAATCAAGTGACAAATAGAAAAAAAAATATTTTATTAATCCAAGGGCTAATATTTATTATAGCAGTTTTGCTAGTCTATTATACATATGGAAACAAAAATAGAAGTGAAGACAAAAAAACATCTAATGTTGTTATAAAAGAAGGTGTCAACAACAAGACTGATGAAAAAAAATCTAATACCTTTGAAAATGTTAAATACCGTGGCGTTGATTTAAATGGTAATAGATATGAAATTAAATCTGAAATTGCTAATTTTGAAGTTGACTCTCCTGAATTGATAAACATGAAGATTATGAGCGCAATTTTTTATTTTAAAGATGGAAGTATTTTAAAAATAAGAGGTGATTATGGTACCTATAATAATAAGACTAATAACATGAAGTTTAGAGAAAATATAAAAGCTGAACATAAAGATAACTATCTATTTGCAGATAATATTGATTTTTTAAATACGAAAAATCTATTAACTATTTATGGAAATGTTAGAACAGAAAGTATACAAGGTAACATCATGGCGGATAATTTAGAATTTGACATCTCAAAACAAACCTTAGATATCTCTATGTTTAGCAAAAAACAAATTAGTGTAAAATTAAATAATCAATGAGAAAAGGTTTTAGAATAATTAAGTTTAAAAAAAGTAAACCCATCTTTCAAGTTAGAGATGTCAGTAAATCATTCGATGGTAGGCCTATTTTAAAAAAAATAAATATAGAAATGTTTCCAGGAGAAATAGTTGGTCTGTTGGGCCCAAATGGTTCCGGAAAATCAACTCTATACAGCACAATTATTGGCGAGCATCAGCCAGACTCTGGAAAAATTTTTTTAAAAAATGTAGATATTTCTGAAAAACCTATTCATGAAAGAGCAAAAGCTGGGATAGGTTATTTGAGTCAACAACGAAGTGTTTTTAGAATGAGTTGCTATGAACAATTGTTAGGTGTGTGCCAACTTTCTATTAAGGGATCTGAAAACCAAATTGCAATGGTAGAGAAACTTTTAGATGAATTTAACTTACAGCATTTAAGAAATATTGATAGCAGCGTGTTAAGTGGAGGTGAAGTAAGAAGACTAATGATGGCCCGAATCTTAATCAACAAACCCAGTGTAATTTTGTTAGACGAACCAATGAGTGCATTGGATCCAATCGTCATTCAAGATATTCAAAAATATATATTAAAAATACAGTCCTACGGTTGTGCAATTTTAGTGACAGACCACCAGGTAAGAAATTTATTTGACATAGTGGATAGAGCTTATGTTTTAGGTGAACAATCAATCATTGCCAAAGGAACACCAAGCGAAATATTAAAATCTTCAAAAGCTATTGAATTGTATTTTGGGCCTTCGTACAACGGTTAGTCTTAATGTTTAATAAAAGTTTTTCCGTAATCTTTTCAAAAAAATTAAAAAAATATAAAGAAATTGTTGAGGTAGATAGTGATAAGTCTATTTCTATAAGATCTTTTTTGATTGGATCTATAAGTCACAATATTTCTGAGGTAAAAAATGTACTAGAATCAGATGATGTTTTTTCTACTATTAAATGTTTAAGAAAATTGGGTGTTAGAATAGTTAAAGTTAAACCAAAAAAATATTTAATTTATGGAAAAGGATTGGGTTCGCTTTTTATAAAAAAAAATTCTATTTTAAATTTTCAAAATTCAGGAACACTTTGTCGGCTTCTTGTGGGGATAATTTCTACTACACCAGGAATTCAAGTAAAAATTAAAGGTGACAATTCTTTAAACAAAAGAGATATGTCAAAACTAATCAAATTAATGCATGAATTTGGTGCTGAATTTCATCCAAAAAATAAATTAAAACTACCTTTAAAAATAACATCATCGGAATTGCCTATTGGTATTAATTATAAATCTGATATTTCAGCACAATTGAAAAGTGCGGTTATGTTAGCAGGTCTAAATTCTTATGGGATTACGACAATTACAGAAAAAAAAGAAAGCAGAGATCATACAGAAAATATTTTATTAAAAAATGGTCCCAAGATCTTAAGGATAAAAAAAAATAAAAAAAAACAAAATATCATTAAAGTTTTTGGAAAAAGTTATCTTGATTCTTTTAAACTATCAGTCCCTGGAGACCCCTCGTCTGCTGCCTTTTTTACTGCTCTGACTTTATTAAATGACAACTCAAGTTTAAAAATAAAAAATGTCGGTTTAAACCCAAAGAGAATTGGTTTCTATAGACTTATGAAGAATCATGGTGCTAAAATTAAATTCAAAAATTTAAGGAAAAATAATAATGAATTCGTAGGAGATATTTTTGTTAGTAGTAGTAAATTTAAACCGATTAAAGCAAGTTCTAAATATTATGCCTCAACGACCGACGAATATCCTATAATGTTTGTAATAGCGGCCTTGACTCCTGGAATTTCTGTATTCAAAGGTATCAGGGATCTTGCTAATAAAGAAAGTAATAGATTACAAGAAATGAAAAAAATACTTAATCAAATAGGTATAAGGTGTAAATTAAGCAAAGATGAAATGAAAATCATGGGTTTAAATAAAATCAAAATTAAAAGAAATAAGATAATTAATGTTCCCAATCTTTCTGATCATAGAATATGTATGAGTGCCAGTATACTTGCTCTAATTACAGGAATAAAAACAAAGATTAAAAATTTTGAAACTGTAAAAACTTCCTCTCCTTCTTTCTTAAATTTGATAAAATCATTGGGTGGTAAATTTGAAATTAAAAAAACATCATAAACTTATAATTGCAGCTGATGGTGGTGCAGCTAGTGGCAAAACTACAGGTGCAAAAAAAATTTCAAAAAAATATGGTTTAAAATTTCTATCATCTGGAATTTTGTATAGGTTTGCGGGTTACTTATTATTAAAACACAATCCTAAAAATAAAATTTCTTTCTTAAAAAAAAAATTTAATCAATTAAATTTAAAGAACCTAAATAGAATTAAATTACATTCGCCTTCTATTTCAGAACATACTTCTATTATCGCAAAAGATAGAAAAATTAGACTTATTTTAAAGTCATTTCAAAAAAAGTTTGCCAAAAGATTTAATAAAGTTTGTATTGAGGGGAGAGATATTGGTACAGTTATACTCCCAAATGCTGATATAAAATTTTATTTTACATGTAAATTAGATGTTGCAGCAAAAAGAAGATTCAACGAATTAAGAAAAAAAAATAATAATATTAAGTTGAAGGATGTAAAGAAATCCTTAAAAACAAGGAATTATAGGGATAAAAATAGGAAAAATTCTCCTTTGATTCAGGCGAAGGATGCTGTAATTGTGCGAACTGATAAATTAAAAAATATATCTGGCATGATAAATAAAATGTCAGAAGAAGTAGAAAATAGAATTAAAAAAAAATATGGCAGTTGAAGCACAAACAAAGAATCAATCAGGCTTGATGAAAGAGTTTGAGAGTCTTTTAAATGAAGACTTCAAAGATAGAAAGCTTACGGAAAATCAAATTATAAAAGCCACGGTGACCGAGATTACGAAAAATTTTATTGTAGTAGATTGCAAAGCAAAAATGGAGGGTATGATTCCAGTAGAAGAATTTAAAAATAAAAATGAAATTGAAAAACTAAAAGTCGGCTCTGTAATTGAAGTTTATTTAGAGCGTATTGAAAGTTTTAAAGGAGAAATAATAATTTCACGAGAAAAAGCTAGAAGAATGGCTGCTTGGAAAAAAATGGAGAAAATATTTGAAACGCAAGAAGAGTTAACTGGATACATTACTGGTCGAGTAAAAGGTGGTTATATATGTGTTGTCGATGGCCTTCCAACATTTATGCCAGCTAGTCAAATTGATTTACGTCCTTTAAAAAAAGTTGATCACCTTATGAATGTTCCAATAAAAGTAATTGCTACACGCTTAGATAAAAATAGAGGTAACGTCTGTACTTCAAGACGTGCTGTTTTAGAGAAAAGCAAGAATGCTGAAATAAAAGAGGCTTTAAAAAATTTAAAAGAAGGAGATATAATTGAAGATGCAAAAATTAAGGCATGTACAGATTGGGGAATTTTTTTAGATATCAATGGAATTGACGCTCTTCTCCATGTTTCTGATTTAAGTCACGGTCGAGTGAAAAAACCATCCGATATGGTAACAATTGGAGAAAAAATTAAAGTTAAAATTATAAAAATAGATCCTAAAACAAATAGAGTGTCAGCATCATGTAAAGCCTTAACGGCAGATCCTTATGAAAATTTGGATAAAAAATACAAGGTTGGAAAAACTTACGACGGTGTCTGTACAAAATTGGTTCAGTACGGTGCTTTTGTTCGTCTCGAAGAAGGAATTGAAGGATTAATTCATAATTCTGAATTATCTTGGCAAAATAAAAATATTGAGCCAAGTAAAGTTTTGTCAGTATCCCAATCTATAAAAGTTAAAATTGTTTCAATTGACCAAGATGCAAAAAGACTGTCTTTATCTTATAGACAAACTTTGGAAAATCCTTGGAAAGATATTAAAAATAAAGTTGGATCTGTTGTAGAAGTAAAAATAAAAAATATAACTGATAAAGCAATATTTGCAGAGTTAAACTCTGGCATAACAGGTATGATTCACTACAAAGAAATATCATTTTCTGAAAATCCCGAAGAATTAAAAAAATATAGAAAAAATTCCTTAATAAAAGCAAAAATAATAGAGGTTAAAGATGAAAAAATAAAACTTTCAATTCGTGCATTGGAAAAAGATCCAATGAGTTGGTTTGAAAGCAATAAAAAGAAAATTGGTGACGTAATCACAACAACAGTTCTGGAGGTTATGAAAACAGGTGTAAAAGTTACAATTGGTAATGACAAAAAATTAACAGCGGTAATCAAAAAATCACAGTTGGCAAAAGAAGTTAGCGATCAAAGACCTGAAATTTTTCAACCAGGAAATAAACTAGATGCTGCCATAGTAGATTTAAACTTAAAAGATAGAAAAATTTTACTTTCTGTTAAAGAAGCTCAAATTAAAGAAGAGAAATCTCTGGTCAAAAAATTTGGTAAGGATATGAAAGCTGGAGCTAAACTTAAAGACATATTTAGCAAGGCTTTAAATATAACAGGTAAGAAAAAGAAAAAATAATAAAATTTTGGTTAAATCAGATATAATTAAAAAATTAAAGCAAAAATATCCAAATCTTTCAAATTCTCAAATTTCATCTGTACTAGACGTTTTTTTTAATACTATTACTCAAAGTTTAATGAACAACAAATCTGTTGAAATTAGAAATTTTGGAAGATATTCAGTTAAAACTATTAAGGCTAAACATAATGCTAGAAACCCAAAAACAGGTTCTATTATTTATGTCCCGGAGAGAAAAAAAATTGCTTTTAAAATGTCAAAACACTTAAAAGAAGAAATAAATAGAGAATGACAAAGAATATTTTTGTTGCCCTAGATTTTAGTTCTTTAGAAAAAGCACTTGAAGTTACCAAAAAAATAAAAGATCAGATAGCTGGAATTAAAATTGGTACTGAGTTGTATGCTGTCTGTGGCGCAGAAGGTCTGAAAAAATTTAAAGAGCTTGGTGTAGAAATATTTTTAGACTTAAAACTAGGTCCAGAAATACCTAATCAAGTCAAAAAAACAGTGGCTGCTATAGCATCTCTAAAAAGTGTAAAATATTTAACTATTCATATAAGTGGGGACTACGAAATGTTAAAAGCTGCTCAAGAGTCTGCTGGATCAATTGAATTGCTTGGGGTCACTGTACTAACATCACAATCAGATCTTAAAAACATAGGGATAAAAAATTCTGTAAAAGACCAAGTTAAACTTCTGGTAAATTTGGCTATCAAATCAGGAATTGCTGGGGTAATAGCTTCTGCACAAGATTTTGGGTTAATAAGATCTTTGTCAAAAGACTTAAAAATATTTTGCCCTGGAATAAGGGGTGAAGAAGATAAAAAACATGATCAAAAAAGGGTCATGAGTTACGCCAATTTCTCAAAAATTGTAGATGATAAATGTTTTGCAGTAATAGGAAGGCCAATTATTGAAGGCGACCCTGTTCAAAACATTAAAAAAATTATACAGTCAAAAAAATAGTAAAATTAATCATATTTTATAATGAAAATTAAAAAAGGAATACCTTTAATTGATCAGCACGACAAAAATGGATTTTGGGGTGGTAAATTTGGAGGAAGCTTTGTTCCTGAAACTTTAAAAAAACCAATAGAAGATCTTAGTATTTTATTTAAAAAACTTAGAAAAGATAAAAGTTTTATCCAAGAAAGAGACTACTATTTCAAAAATTGGGTTGGTACTCCTACTCCATTTATAAAATTAGAAAATTTAACAAAACATTTAGGTGGCGCACAAATATGGGCAAAAGTTGTATCTGAAGCAAACGGAGGAGCTCATAAAATTTATAACGCAACAGTCCACTGTCTGATGGCTAAAAAAGCAGGAAGAAAGTATGTAACAGGTGATACCGGGGCAGGTTATGCAGGTAAAATGCTTAGCATGGCTGCAAAAAAATTTGGTCTAAAATGTAAAATATTTATGGGTGCAAAAGATATTAAAAGACAAAAACCAAATTGCGATGCTATGAAAAAAAATGGCGCTGAAATAGTTCCTGTTTACACAGGCAGCCAAACTTTAGTTGATGCCGTAAGTGAATGCATGAGATATTGGGTGGCTAATTGTGATACTACTCACCTGTGTGTAGGATCTACAGTGGGACCTAATATATTTGTAAAAATTTGTGGATGGAGCACGTCACAAATTTCCAGGGAACTTATTTTGCAAATTAAAGAGGAGTTTGGAACAGTTCCAAAAAAATTAAAATTATTAAATTGTTGTGGAGGCGGAAGTTCCAGTTTTGGATTTTGGAATGAATTTATGCACTATGATAAAAAACAAGTTGAGTTTGTTGGTATTGAGGCCGGCGGACCAAAAAAAAGTAAAAAACATGCGGCCCCTCTAACCTATGGTTCAAAAATCGGAATATTGCATGGTGCTGCACAATATGTGAACCAAAATACAGAAGGGCAAATAGAAGAAACGGAGTCCATTAGTGCAGGGCTTGATTATCCTGGAGTTTCTCCTCTTCATTGTTTTATGAAAGATGCTAAGAGAGCAAGATATACTGCTGCCAGTGATGAAGAAGCTTTAAGAGCGTATCAAATGGTTACGAAATATGAAAATTTAAATCCAAGTTTAGAGCCAAGCCATGCATTTGCTGAAGCAATAAAAATAGCACCGAAACTAAGCGAAGATACAATTATAATTGTAAATTCTTGCGGAGATGCACAGAAAGATAAAGATATATTAAGGAAAAGGTTAGGAAAAACTCAATGAGTTTAACCCAAATAAGTTTAGCGTTTAAGAAATGTAAAAATGAAAAAAGACCCGCGCTTCTCACATACACAGTTGCAGGAGATAATAGTAAAAAAAAATCTTTAGAAATTTTAAAATCTATATCAAAAAATGCAGACATTCTTGAATTAGGCTTTCCACACAATACTCCAATTGGTGATGGTGGACAAATTCAAACTAGTTCATATAGAGCAATTAAAAACGGGTTTAAAATAAAGCACGTATTTCAAATTGTTAAAGATTATAAAAAAATAAAAAACTCCAAACCTATAATTTTAATGGGATATTACAATATGATTTACCAATATGGTGAAAGTAAATTTTTAAAAAAATGCAAACAATCAGGCGTAAATGGTCTTATTATTGTTGATTTGCCATGGCCAGAAAATAAAAATTTTGCAAGAAAATGTAAAAAAAAATCTATTACTTTTGTTCAGCTTTTGTCTCCAACAACCACTAAGGAAAGAATGAAAAATATCATAAAGGATAGCCATGAAATGTGCTATTATATTTCCATGTTAAGCACAACTGGTGGAAAATTAAAAGTTTCTCCTAAAAAAATTTTAGAAAACTACAATAAAATTAAAAAAATAAATAAATTAAAAAATTTAGTTATAGGATTTGGAATTACAAAAAAAACTATTTCTTTATTAAAAAAAGCTGACGGTTTAGTAGTTGGGAGCCAATTATGTAAAGAAATTACAAATTCTATAAAAAATCGTCAAAATCCTGTCACAAAATTAGATAAAATGGTAAATAGTTTAAAAAGGAGAATTATTTGAACTGGATAAAGAAAATAGCCCCTGGAATTAAATCTTTGTTGTCACCTATAAAGAAAAGGATGGCCAAAGGTGAAAAAAGCCTCTGGAAAAATTGTACTTGTGGCAAACTTACTATGCGAGATGAATTCGAGAAAAATCTTTTTGAATGTCCTCATTGCTCTAAAACTCACTTAATATCATGCAAACAAAGATTTAATATATTTTTTGACGACTCCGAGTATACAACGCTTGAGTATGGAGTCCCTCCTGAAGATCCAATTAATTTTTCTGATCCGAAAGGAAAATATATTGATAGACTAAAAGAATCTAGAAAAAAAACTGGTGAACATGAAGCTATGTCTTTTGCGACAGGATGGCTAAATGCAATGCCAGTAACCGTGGGGTCTATGGATTTTTCATTTTTCGGGGCAAGCGTGAGTCCAAGTGTTGGGGAATGTTTTCTTTCAGGAGTTCAACATAGCATTAATAAAAAACAGCCTTTGATCTTGTTTGTGACTTCTGGAGGCATGCGTATGCACACTGGTATCTTAAGTCTTATGCAGATGAGCAGAATGACTTTGGCTTGTAGCGAGCTTAGAAAAAGTAAAATTCCTTTCATTGTAATAGCAGGAGGACCTTGTTTAGGAGGAACCACAGCTTCTATGGCAAGTCTCGCCGATATTATTCTTTCTGAATCTAAAGATTTTCTTTGGGGTTTTAGTGGTAAACGTATTATTGAGCAGAACTTAAGAGAGAAACTCGGCGAAGAGGTACAAACGTCCAAATGGGTTCTTGATCACGGTGGGTTGGATAAAATTGTTCCTCGAAAAGAGTTGAGGTCTGAAATTTATAATATTTTATCTATTTTATTGAAGGTTAGAGAAAAAGAGATTAACAATACAGACGATGTTGTCTCAATCGACAAATCTCTACAAAAGACTCCAAAAGCGGTATAGCCGTAGAATTAATTTAGACCTAAATAGAATTAATAGAGTTTTAAAAAAACTAAATTATCCTCACTTAGTTATTTCTAATCCTATCAATATTTTAGGTAGTGATGGGAAAATGAGCGTGCTCACATCAATTAAATATTTATTAGAAGGTGATAAAAAAAAAGTAACTGCTTTTACTAGCCCTCATTTATATGATGTAAGACACAGATTTTGGCTAAATGATAAATACATCACGATAAATAAAATTAAAGAATTAATTAAAATAATAGAAAAAACTAAGTTAAAATTAACTCTTTTTGAACTTCTAACTTGTGTTTACATACTTGCCGCGAAAGATCAGAAAAACATTTCCTATAATTTAGTAGAAAGCGGGCTTTTCTTTAGAAAAGACAGCACTAATTTATGGGAGTACCCAAGAGCCCAAATACTAACTAACGTAAATCTTCAACATACAGAATGGATTAAGCCAAAAACTTTGGCTGAGGTATGTAGGCAGAAGGTAGGTTATTTAAGTAAAAAGACTGTTATTTATATTGGTAAACAGGAGCCAAAAGCATTAAAAATTATAAAGAATATTTTAAAAAAAAATTCAAGCAAAATAATTTATCCTTCTACATGGAGTATTAAAAAACAAGGTAGTAAATATCTTTTTAGAGATAAAAAAAACAATATTCCAATTAAATCTAAATACATTTTTAGTAAAGCGTTAATCAATAATTTGGGATTAGCAATCAAAGTTGCTTTGGACTTTGGAATAAAAAATAAAGTTATTAAAAAAACTATTCCAAAAATAAAGTTTGAAGGTAGAGTTCAATATTTAAATAAAGGTAAATTGACTAGATTTATTAATAAAAGGGAAAGGTTATTGATTGATGGTTGTCATTCTGAAGCAAGTGCAAAAAATTTAAGTGAATATTTAAAAACTTTAAAAGAGCCAATATATGGCATCTGGGGCATGCAAAAAAATAAAATGCCTGAAAAATTTATTAAAAAATTTAAAAATATCTTCAAAAAAATAATAACTATAACTATTCCAAATGAACCTAATGCTCTAGATGCAAATACACTTAGAAAAATATGCATTAAAAATAAATACAAATCTGAAAATGCGTCGGGTATTATTGAGGCAATAAAAAAGTGTTCAAATTCCCAGAAAAAAACAATAGTAATATTTGGAAGCTTATATTTAGCAGGTGATGTTTTGAGTAAAAACTAAAGATTTTCTTTTATCCAAGAAATAATATTGGATTTCGTTGTTGCACCAACTTTAGTAGCTTTAAGCTCACCACCTTTAAACAAAAGCATCGTAGGAATTCCTCTTATTCCATATTTAGTTGGAGTGTTTGGTTCCTTGTCTATGTTGTGTTTAGCAATAACTACTTGATCTTTCATCTCGTCAGAAATCTCTTCAAGTGCAGGACCAATTTGTTTACAAGGACCGCACCACTCAGCCCAAAAATCAACTACTGTAGGCTTATCAGCTTTGATAACATCTTTTTCAAAACTTTCATCAGTGATTGCTTTTGTGGCCATGAATTATAAATAATTATTTTTTAGTTAATGTCAACTAAGCAGAAGAATAAATTTTTTCTAATTCTTCAACGTATGCGTTAATTTCATTTAATATAGGAAGTTTGTCTTCTTGTCCTTCCCTTTGAAATTTCTCCCTTAAAGTATCTATTTCTGAATATGTTCTTGGAATAGTATTCCATCTTTCATTATTGGTGCTCAAAAGTCTTTTTGCCAAATTTCTGTGGATCTTGTTATACTCTGATTTAGATAGCATTTCTGGTTTTTCTTCATAAAGAAGTTTTTTTCCAAAGTAATGAAGTCTTTCATCTTTAAATTTGTTTAATACAGACAATTTCTTGTTCCACTCAGCTTTGTGGAATTCGGGTAAAATCTTATTATCTTCTGCACTAGTAAATTTTGTATAAATACTTTCTTCTTCGTAAATGTCTTCCTGCGACTTAGTTTGCTCTTTTTCTTCTGCTTCTTCTTGCAAAATAGAAACCACTGTTTCCGCAAATTTTTTATTATTTTTAATTAGATTGGCACGTTGATTTAATTTTTCACTACCTAAAGTTTTATATTCATCAAATGCATTGCCATAAGAAGGATTCATTATCACAGGATGTTTATTATGTCTTACAGTCCTTAGAAATTTAGGATTTTTACTCATAGCTTCTTTCAAAGCTGGAATGGTCATTTTTAAATAAATATTTGGGTCATGCCTTAAATCAAAACATTTTGGCCATTGGTATTTTGGATGCTGGCAAACAAAAGTTTGTACATAAGGTCTGCTTTTGCCGTAAAAATACTCATTTGTGCAAAAATAGAGTTCTTTTTTTATTATTTCTAATGTTTGATTTTTGTCAGTTGTTAATTGACTAGCCTTCCAAACATTAGAGGCTTTTTTATATATTATCTTTGCTATGCCTAAAGTAGCAATAACATCTCCTATGGCACTATGAGCATCTTCATGTTCAATTCCATTTAAAGGGGCTATTTGATCCAATTTATAGATAGCATTACCTTTTTCACTAATTGGATTTTTTAGTGTTTTTGGATAATAAAGATTTGCTGCTCTTGCTAAACCTAAAAGATCTCCTCTAGTATTCCCCCTTGTGCTTGTTAAATAGGGATATTCTAAAGTTTTAAATAATGTGCTCCTCAAAAACTCTTCATCAAAATCAATACTGTTAAATCCTATATAAGTTGCTTTTCCCCAACGTTGTAAAGTTTCAACAAATTGTCTAATCATTTGATAGTGAGAAAGGTTAGAAGTTTTTAAAACCTTAGGAGAGGATTTGTTCACAATTAAACTCATAGCCTCAGGAATAATTCCAGGACTTAACCTGCATCTTGATTCGTAACGATCTAATTCTTCAAGATTATCATTGGTAAGAATAGCACCTATTTGAATAATTTGTCCCCAAGATTTATTTGATGAACTGGTCTCGAAATCGTAAAATACAAAATTTGACATTTAGGAAGTTTATTTACTTAAAGGCTTTTATTTTATCAGAATTTTCTTCAACTGTCTCTTTCACTGTACCTGGATCTTTAATGTTATTCAAAGTATTCATGATAGAACGTGCATCTCTGCCAAAACTGTCAGTTGTGGTCATAGCTTGTTCTAATTTCTTTCTAAGGTCTATGATCCCGTCAAAATGCTTTTCAAATCTTCGTGATATAAGTTTTAGATCGTTATAAATCTGTGTTGCGTGTTTTTGAACTTTGAGAGTTTGAAAACCCAAATGATACGATTGCAACAAAGCAGATAAAGTATTTGGTCCTGCAATTGTTATCTTGTATTTATTTCTGAGTTCCTCAAGTAAAAGCTGTTTTGTTTTCGGATCTCTGTAGCTCGAGAGTTCAGCAAATAACCCTTCCGTAGGCGCATATACAATTGCAAAATCTGTTGTCTTGGGAGGAGCAATATATTTTGAGCTGACTGTTTTTGCTTTAGATCTAAATGCGGCTGCTAAATCTTTTCTGGCTTCTGCTAAAGCTTCCTTATCTTTGGATTGATAAGCATTATCTATTTCTTTAAATTTTTCAATTGGCCAATGGCTGTCTACGGGAACTAAAACATCTTGAAGTTTAATGGCAAACTCAACGGTATCACCTGTTTCTTCAGGCTTCATTTTAACGTTCTCAATGTACTGAGATGCTGGCAATAAATCTTTTAGAAGTGAAGCTAAAGAAAATTCGGCCAAAACACCGTACTGTTTTACGCCAGCAAGAATTCGACTAAAATTATCTTGGCTTTTATTTAAAGACTCCACTTGTTTATTAAATATACCTACTTTCTCATCCACTCTCGTTAAAGCCCCCGACATATCTTTAGCTATATCTTTAGACATATGACCAAAAGACTGACTGAAAGACTCTTTAAACGAATTAAACTCCTCTTTAAAAGTTTGTTCTGGATTTGTCGTTTTTTCTGTCTTGTTTTTCAACAAAAACAAAATAATTCCAATATTAAGAGCTATCAAAATAACAACTAAAATTATAAGTAGCGAATCCATTAGTAACGTTTTACTATAGTATTAAGCAGATGAAAAACAAAACATTAGGAATATTCATAGTTTTGCTTGGTGTTGTCATGATATTTGGAGAGCATGAAAGAGCATGGGTTGTATCTGCTGTATTAATTGGTGTTGGCAGTGGATTATTTTTTTGGAAAAATTAAAAAAATTTTATGTGTGGAAGATACGTAATTACTAAACCAGTAACAAAAACATCTAGTATTGTTAAAACGAATATCAAAGTTGAGGACTCTGATAACTATAACGCACATCCTACTCAGAAGTTGCCGATTATAAAACCTTATACAAACGGAAAAGCTTTGGAAATTCACGAGTGGGGTTTGGTACCAGAATGGTCAAAAAAACTAGAAAATTTTAAACCTTTAATCAATGCTAGACTTGAAACCTTGATGGAAAAAATTACTTTTAAAAATCTCGTTCAAACTTCAAGATGTCTTGTAATAGCGGATGGTTATTATGAATGGAAAAAAGAGAAAAAAGAAAAAATTCCCTACTATTTTACAAAAGAAGATAACAGTTTAATGCTATTAGCTGCTATACACCAAAATAATCAATTCTGTATTATCACAAGACAAGCAACCCCAGAGACTAGTGAAATACATCAAAGAGAGCCTCTTATAATTAATAAAAGCCAAATTCCAAATTACCTAAATGTAAAAAAAGAAGCTATAAGTGTTTTGAATAGTATAAAGCCTCCTAAACTTAAATTTCATCAAATTAGTAAAGACGTTAATAATCCGATGAATAACGACCCTAAGTTGATCAAAAAAATATAACTTTCATACTTTTGACATAACTTATAAAAAAGCAAGAAAAAGAAATAAATTTAATCTTCTTTAAAATCACAATTGAAACAATTTTGAAACAATCTTTAATCAAATTAACCAATTATATTTACCTGATGAAAACATTAATAATACTAGCTTCGTTAATTCTTTTAACTAATTGTACAGGTGGAAGCATAGCTAAAGTGAAATTTGGCAAAAG
>MDSW01017974.1_pt1 | contig 14752 bp, 7 predicted proteins | sample 811171 | NCBI WGS metagenome assembly MDSW01 (sample SAMN05326641, study PRJNA326480) | marine metagenome | isolation source: seawater | place: Atlantic Ocean: North West | collected 2012 | reverse complement strand
GACGCCGCCGCCGCCGCCGCCGCCGCCGCCGCCGCGGATCGCCGCGACGGATCGGCGCCCCTCCCGGCGGTTCGGCCCGCGCGGACGCGGCCGCTGAGCGCGGCGGACCTGGAGCGCGCGAAGGAGGACGCGAGGCGCCGCGCCGAGGAGGCGGTTCGTCGGTGGGAGGTTCGCCTCGAGGAGTCTGTGGACGGCGTCGTCGCGAGGGCGCTCGACCGCGCGTCGCGCGAGAGCTTCGGCCGCGAGCCCGACCGAGCGGGCCCCCTCGCCACATCCGTCGCCGCCGCCGTCCGCGCCGCGCTCGGGGAGGCGGTGGAGGCGCACATGGCCGCGATCGTGGACGAGATGCGCGACCGGTTCGGGGACCCCCTCATCGACCCGCTCGACGGAACCGACGAACGGCTCGTCGGAGGGACGAACGGCGCGGCGGCGTCGGAACGCTCGGCGCGCGCGCGACCGCCGACGTCGTGGGGCGCCGCTCACCTCGGGGGATCCGGGCGCGAGCGGTTCGTGGTGTGGATGACCGAGGAGCAGATGAAACGCGCGAGGCTTCGGGATGAGCTCGCGGGCGCGCAGGACGACCTCGCGCGCTCGGAGGCGGGTCGCGCGGAGGCGACGCGCGCGTGGCTCGAGCTCGCGCGCTCGGAGTCCGCGGGGGGGGGCAGCGTCGCCGGGGACGGGAGCGCGCCGCCCTCGGAGCTCGGGGACGCGGCGTCGGACAAAGATGTAGTCCACGCGCGGGCCCCGGGGATCCGAACCGCGGCGTGGTCGCCCGCGAGAGGCGCGAGGAACGAGCGCGAGGCGAAGGCGCGCGGGGGGGGAGCGGGCTCGCGACCGAACCCGAACCCGAACCGGGGGGTGGTCCCCCCGAGGGGTCCCGGCGATCCCTCCGCGAGCGATCCCTCCGCGAGCGCGTTCTCCGACGAAAAACTCTCCTCGGCGCTCGCGCCGCTCGCGCCGACGCTCGACCTCGCGCGCCGCGCGGCCAGGGGCGCCGCCGCGGCGTTCCGCGAGTGGACGGAGACGGCGGCGTTCGAGCTCGCGTGGCCTCTGCTCCTCGTGCTGATACTTCTCAGGGTGCAGCTGGGCGTCGACGCGTTCGCGTGGGCGAGCTTGTGGCCGAGCGGCGGCGGCGGCGGAGGGACCGCCGGCGCGGCGGAGCTGTGACGACGACGACGCGAGGGCGCGGGGGCGGGCTCCATAGTAATACGATATACCTTCCCACAGATATCTACTACTACGCGACGCGCTCGTCGCCGCCGCGCGCTTCGCCGCTCACCTCTCGCGCGTTTTGCTCGTCGGCGTTTTGCTCTCTCGAAACGTCACCGACACCCTCCTCGGGTCCCCGAGATCGTCCCTCCGTATGCCGTGCGCGAAGTCGAACCGCGCGGACCCGGACTGCACCTGCAGCGACCGGCGCGGGAGCTCGATCCGAACGGACGACTCCCGCGGTGGAGGGGCGGCTTCGACCCCTCGGGCGGTGGTGCGATTCATACTACTTCCGTTTGTCTTTTTCGCGTGAGGAGGCTTTCGCCGGAGGGGCTCGTACGTCATGACGCAGTCTCCGCGGAGGGAGAGGTTGACGAGGACGTCGCCGCTGAGCTGTCGGTCGTCGACGTGCGGGTCGAGGCGGTGCCCCGCGTCGCGGCGGTACGAGATGGCGTTCGCCTCGTTCGGGCGGAAGTTCGCGAGCGCGGGGTGCCCGAGCGCGCGCATGCGCGCCGCGAGGCGCTCGAGCGACGCGGGCATCTCGAGCCTCGCGGGACGGACGACGCGGCGCGCGAGGTCGCACTCCACCCCCCAGCGCTTCCCCGAGTGCGCGCCGTTGAACGACGACGGCGTCCAGGGGGGCGCGATCGCGTCGAGCTCGGCGACGAGCGCGAGCTCCTCCTCCGGGGAGACGAAGTCCGGGACGAGGAAGTGGCCCGGGAGCGCGGGCTCGACGCGGAAGCGCAGCGCCGAAGCCGCGGACGCGGTGGCGTCGTCGCGCGAGAGCGACGACGACGACGCGCCGAGCGAAGAGGACGCGTGAACCCGGGACGATCCTCCTCCTCCTCCCGTGTGGGATCTGTGTCCGTGGACGTTCGTCTTCGCCCGCGCCGCGGCGGGGGTCGGCTCCTTCGGGGGCGGCGCGCCGCACGCGGGGCCGTCGAGGTGCTCGTTCATGAGCCGGAGCGCGACGGACGAGCCGCACGCGGGGCACGGGGCGAAGGCGCTCGCGCTCCCGCGCGCGCGAGCGCTGCCGGGACCGTCGGAGGTGCCGACCGCGACGCGCCGCGGGGGGGGCGACGCGGCGACGCGGGGAAGACGCGCGAAGGCGCCCCCGCGGGGGGAGAGGAACGCGTCCATGCGCGCCTGGGAGCGGTCGTGCGGGGAGGGGCGCGCGCGCTTCGGCATCGCGAAGAAGCAGAAGCGCGCGCGCGCGAATGCGCGGGGGAGACCGAAGCGGAGGGGCGTCCGTCCCCAAAGCGCACCTCTTCAAGCGCGGAAGCGAACGCGCATTTCCGATGACGCGCCGGCCACCTGACCGCAGTCCAGGATGAAATCCGCGAGCCGCGACTGCTGCACCTGACCCGCGCGGATGATTCGGCGGATGCGCTTTTCGGGGTGCTGATGAGGCGGCGGCTCAGGTTTTAAACGGGGGTGGGTATTTCTTCTATGCGCGCGTAGTCAGAAAGAAATGTGCGGGAGAACGTTGTTCGTTTTCCCCGGGGAGATATTATTTCCGGTTCCGTCTCCCGGCTGAAATGCCCCCGCCTCGCCCTCGCGTCGCGTCCACTGCAGCCGGCGCGCGTTCGTGCCCTGCTCACGCATCCACCCGCGACGGTTGTTCGCGCTCCGTCCGTCCGTCTCGACATGGCGTCGACGTCGGCGGCGGCTCTCGCGGCGCCCGCCATCGGCGGCGCGCGCGCGTCGTTTCCCCGCGGCTCGTCCGTCTCCCTCGGTGGGGGCGCGCGCGGGTTTGCTGCGACGCGCGGATTGGCGCGTCGCGCGGTCGTGCCCGCGCGCGCGCGTCGCCTCGGCGCGACGCGCATCTCCGCCGTCGCGGCCGCGGGGAAAGGCTCGAAGCAGGCGAAGGGCGAGGGCGACGATCAGCTCGAGATCGTCGTCGACGGATCGTCCGATCCCGCGCAGACCATCATCAGCGTCCGCGCGACGAACCGCCCGGGCATCCTGCAGCTCATGAAGAGCACTCTGGAGGACCTCGGCCTGAACGTGGAGAAGACGGAGGTGGACATGGAGGGCGACCTCACGAGCGACACCTTCTACGTCACCGGCGACGACGGCGCGCGCGTGGACGACCCGTACGACCTCGCGAACATCGAGAAGGTGGTCGCCGTCGTCCTCAACGCGCACTTTCTCAAATCCAGCGGCGTGTCGCGCCCCGCGGACAAAGATCCGAGCCACAACCTCCCCGACGGGAGCAAGCCCAAGCAGAAGGACCTCCTGTACTCACTCATGGATAACTACATCAAGAACGACGTCCTCAGCGTGCAGAACTCCATCGTGAACCACGTCGAGTACACCCTCGCGCGGTCCCGCTACCGCTTCGACGACTTCGAGGCGTACCAGGTGCGGCGACGGAACCCGAGCGATTCGCGATTCGCGACTCGCGATTCGCGTCTTCGCCGCCGCGCGCTCGTCCCCGACGCCCGCATCCGTCCTCACCTTCGCCCGCGCCGCGCCTTCCTCTCACCGCAAATCCCTCTCCCCTCCCCCCTTCCGTGAATAATCCCTCTCGAAAATCCCAATCAGGCGGCGTCTCTGTCCACGCGCGACCGCCTGATCGAGTCTTGGAACGACACGCAGCAGTACTTCCGCGAGCAGGACCCGAAGCGCGTGTACTACCTCTCCATGGAGTTTTTGATGGGCCGCTCGCTGACCAACTCGCTGTACAACCTCGAGGTGAAGGGCACGTTCGACGAGGCTCTGAAGCAGCTCGGGTACTCGCTGGAGGATTTGGTCGAGAAGGAGCGCGACGCGGCTTTGGGTAACGGCGGCCTCGGTCGCTTGGCGGCGTGTTTCCTCGACTCGATGGCGACGGAGAATCTCCCCGCGTGGGGGTACGGCATTCGGTACCAGTACGGCATGTTCCGCCAGGAGCTCCACGACGGGTTCCAGCACGAGAACCCGGACTACTGGCTCAACTTCGGGAACCCCTGGGAGATTGAGCGTCCCGGGATTTCGTACCCGATTAAGTTTTACGGCCACTCGGAGGCGCACGACGTGGACGGGCGTCAGATTTTCCGGTGGGTCTCCGGCGAGGAGGTGGACGCGGTGGCGTACGACACGCCCATCCCGGGCTGGAACACGCCCAACACCATCAACCTGCGGCTGTGGAGCGCCAAGCCGAGCCGCGAGTTCGACCTCGAGTCGTTCAACACGGGCGACTACGTCCAGGCGATTCTCGCGAAGCAGCGCGCGGAGACCATCAGCGCGGTGCTCTACCCGGACGACCGCACGTACCAGGGCAAGGAATTAAGGCTGAAGCAGCAGTTCTTCATGGTGTCGGCGACGCTTCAGGACATCATCCGCCGCTACCTCGTCACGCACGACGCGAGCTTCGACGATTTCCCGGAGAAGGTGGCGCTGCAGCTCAACGACACCCACCCCACGATCGGCGTGCCCGAGCTCATGCGCCTGCTGATGGACGAGCACGGCCTGGGGTGGACCAAGTCGTGGGACATCACCACCCGGGTGTTTTCGTTCACCAACCACACGGTGCTCCCCGAGGCGCTGGAGAAGTGGCCCGTGGACCTCGTCGAGAACGTCCTGCCGCGGCACATGCAGATCATCTACGACATCAACTGGAGGTTCACGCAGGAGCTGAGAGGAATCATGGGCGACGACTACGACAGGATCGGGCGGATGAGCATCATCGAGGAGGGCGAGGGGTACAAGAACGTGCGCATGGCGCACCTCGCGCTCATCGCGTCGCACACGGTGAACGGCGTCGCCGCCATCCACAGCGAACTCATCAAGACCACCATCTTCAAGGAGTTCTACGAGATCATGCCGGAGAAGTTCCAGAACAAGACCAACGGCGTGACCCAGCGCCGATGGCTCAGCTTCTGCAACCCGGCGCTCGGCGACCTGATCACCGAGACGCTCGGCACGGACGCGTGGGTGAAGGAGCTCGACCTCCTCCAGGGCTTGCGCGCGCACTGCGACGACGAGGCGTTCCAGGCCAAGTGGAGCGCCATCAAGCGCGAGAACAAGGTGAAGCTCGCGGCGCTTGTGAAGGAGAAGACGGGCGTCGTCGTCTCCCCCGACGCGCTGTTCGACATCCAGGTGAAGCGCATCCACGAGTACAAGCGTCAGCTCCTGAACGTCTTCGCCATCATCCACCGGTACAACGCGCTCAAGGCGATGAGCGACCACGAGCGCTCGCAGCAGATTCCTCGCGTGTGCATCGTCGGCGGGAAAGCCGCCCCCGGGTACGACATGGCCAAGCGCATCATCAAGCTCGTCTCCGCGGTCGGGGAGGTGGTGAACGAGGACCCCGATATCGGCGATCTCCTGAAGGTTGTCTTCCTTCCCGACTACAACGTCAGCAGCGCGGAGGTGATTGTGCCCGGGTCGGAGCTGAGCCAGCACATCTCCACCGCGGGCACGGAGGCGAGCGGGACGAGCAACATGAAGTTCGCGATGAACGGGTGCTTGATCATCGGCACGATGGACGGCGCCAACGTGGAGATCGCGGAGGAGATCGGCGAGGATAACATGTTCATCTTCGGCGCGCGGGCGGACCGCGTGCCCGGTCTCAGGCGCGAGCGCGAGCACTTCAACGTGCCCGAGGGGTTTTACAAGATCGTCGATCAGATTCGGTCCGGAGCCTTCGGGTGGGCGGACTTTTTCCACCCCGTGTGCGACGCGGTGTGCGGCGGCGCGGACTACTACCTCCTCGCCAACGATTTCGAGTCGTACCTCGACGCGCAGAGGCGGGTCGACGAGGCGTACGCGGACCAGCGCAGGTGGAACAAGATGTCCATCCTCTCCGTCGCGGGAAGCGGGAAGTTCTCCAGCGACAGGACCATCCGGGAATACGCCGAGGACATCTGGGACGTCCAGCCCTGCCGAAGGCCCATGCCCAGATCCAACGCCCCGCCCAAGCCATTCGGAGGAGCCGAGAAGATGTAGCGACGCGGACGCCGGTCTCGACGGAGCGAGGGGCGAAGGGCGACGGAGCGACGGAGCGAAGGGCGACGGAGCGACGGAGCGACGGGCGACGGAGCGACGGGCGAGGGCGAGGGCGAGGGAGGGAAAAAAAAAGATGGAGACGACGAGAGCGTCCGCGTCCGAGAGAGCGAGTTCACGCGAGGGTCGGTCGAGACGTCTTCCACTCCTGTTTCTATTCGCACGTCAGGGAAGAGACGCACGCGCGAAGCGCACCTCGCGCGAAACCCCTCCTCGCGCGAAACCCCGCGACGCCGCCGCGAACGCGTCGTCGTCGTCGAAACCCCGCGCGCGCGCGTCCGTCGCGAGCGGCCATCACCCGCTCGCGCGTATTCCGCCGCGTCGGCGCGCGACCGAACCTAAACCGCCCGCCCCGAACCGCGCGCGCTCGAGCCGCCTCTCCATGTCCCTCACGTCCTCCTCCAGCGCGATCGTCGCCGCCTGCGCCCTGACGAGGGCGTCCGACCGCCGCTCCAGCCGCTCCGCGTCCCTCCCGGACGGAGGAAACGGCGACGACGAGACGGTCTTGTCCCCGCCCACGCGGGACGCTCGCGACGCGGGAGTGAGAAAACCCGAACCCGAACCCGGGTCGAGACCGACGACGCGCGCCGGCGTCGCGGGAAGGCTGCGCGTCCCTCTCCGGGACGGGGACGGGGACGGGAATCCCCCCGTCCCCGTTCCCGTCCCCGTTCCCGTCCCCGTCGCGAAATACACCTCCTCCTCCTCCTCCGTTTCTCCTCCTCCCCTCCACCCCCACGTCGTCGGGTAGGGCAGGATCTCGTCCACGTGGCAACACGTGAACGCCATCTTGCGTCCGTAGAACACCGGGTCGTCCGCTCGGTCCGGGTTCCAGCACCGCACCTTGGCTATGGCCCTCGGCGCGTCGAGGAGGGCGGACGCGGGCGGGAACAGGTCGCGGTCGCGGCGCAGGCACCCCTCGACGGTGGGCGAGACGTACAAGCCGCCGCCGTGATCGGGCGCCGCGGGATGGCAGACGGTGGTTCCGACCTCGTAGCGCGTGACGCCGTCGTACACGGAGACGTGCGCGGAGTCGTCGCGCACGGCGACGACCTTGTAGTAGGACTTGGCGTACCAGGGGGGGAGGACGCCGTCCGCGACGTACGGCTCGGGGGCGTCGGGGTCGAAGTCGTGTCCGTCCACGGTGCCGTCGTCGTTGCGTCGCGCCTCGGCGCGCATCGCGCGGGACGCCGCGGGGGACAGGTCGATCGTCGCGCGACGCATCGCGTCGAGGACCGAGCGAACCTCCTCGTCCACCGCGGCGCGGTGGAGGTAGTTGGCGGAGGTGTCGTGAATCGGGGGCGCGGAGGGCCCGGGTCGCGGGGCGTCACGCGAGGAATCCTCCGCGGGGTCCTCCCGAGCCGCGACGACGGAGGACATCGTCTCCCCGCGAGCGGCGTCGCCGGGGGGGACCCAATCCCGGGTGAGGCGACCGAGGAACGCGCTCACCTCCTCGCGAACCGCAGCGGCGTCGTCGTCCGACGCCGCGGACGCGTCGACGCGCGACATGGTGCGGGGGGGGGGAGGGCGCGCGGGCGACGATGGGGAGGCGGGTTCGTCCCCCTTTGGCGTTTCCGAGAGGCACGAAAGGGATGCTGCAAATTCATTACTGGTACCCGACGCACCCGCGTGTGCGGACGGTACCAGTAGTCGGCGTTTTTCAAATCTGCTCGAGTCGTCGTCTCGGTCCCAGTCGGCACATCCGACGCGCGGCGGAGGGCGCACGCGCGCGTCGCGCTCGGCGGTCCCGCCCCCCCGGCGCGCGCGATGGTCCCCGAGGTCCTCCTCGCCCTGATGGGCGTCCCCGGGGAGGTGATCGTCCTCGAGCCCGCGTCGGCGTCGTCGCCCGAGCGGTTTCGCGTCTCCCCCGACCTCCCCTTCGTGGACGCGCCCGAGCGCGCGTGCCTCGACCGCCTCGTCTCGCTCGGGTACGCGTTCCGGTGCCTCGAGGCGTTCGCGACCCGCGAGGGCTCCACCTCCGGCGCCGACCTCGCGACCGGGCGCCCTCTCTCCGGCGCACCGCCGCCCGTTGAGCGCCGCGCCGCGCCCCCGAGCCTGTACCGCCGCGCCCTGGCGGCGGGGGTGGGCGAGGTGCTCGCGACGTACGAGTCCGCCATCCTGCGTCTGGAGCAGGATGTCCTGCGCGGCGTCATCCCCGCGCTCCCGGCGGCGCTCGAATCCGCGCTCGCCGAGTTCGCCGTCGTCCTCCCCGCCCTCCACGAGACGCTCGCGCCAGTGATGGCCTCCCCGGCGACGCTCCGCGGCGCGGCGCTCATGCACCACCTCCACGCCGCCGCGCGCGACGCCGGCGCGCCCCGCGTCGAGGCGGCGCTCGTTCGCCTCCGCGGCCGATGCGCCTTCGCCGCGTACCAGCAGACGCTCGCGTGGTGCGTCCACGGCGTCCTCGCCGACCCCGCCGCGGAGTTCTGGGTCGTCCCCGTCGAGGGCGCGGGAGGCGAAGGCGGCGTGTGGCTGGGGGCTGACGACCGAAGAAGGGGCGACGAGACGTTTCTTTTCGGCGAGGAGGACGCGCGCGACGCGAAGCGCTCTTTTCGCGCCGACGCCGAGACGACGCTCGAAGAGTACGCGTATTTCGCGGGCGACGCCGCCGACGCCGACGCGCATCCCGAAGAAGACGGCGGCGAGGGGGAGTGGCACCGCGGGTTCCAGGTGTCGCTCGAGGCGCTTCCGCCCGGCGTGGAGCTTCCGGCCGCGGAGGCGACGCTCTTCGTCGGGCGCGCGGTTCGCGTGCTCTCGCGCCCCCGCGGCGCGTACTACTTCGGGCGCGCGACGCCGCTTTTGCCCGCGTCGCACGCGCGTCGCGCGACGCGGCTCATCCGCGACCTGGCCGACGCGGCGCCGAGCTCGGACGGCGCGTTCGACCGCGCGCGGTTCGAGGCGGCGATTCGCGAGATCGAGCGCCCGATCGCGTCCGCGCTCGGGAAGCTCGTGATCGAGGACGCGGGTCTGACGGCGCACCTCGACGCGCTCCGGGGGTACCTCCTCATGGGCCGCGGGGATTTTTATCAGCAGTTTTTCGAGGAGGCCGGGGGGCTCCTCGCGCGCCCGCCGCGAGCCGCCACCGCGGAACGCGAGCTCGAGGCGCGGTTCCAGAGGGCGGCGATGAAGTCCAGCGCGGAGCACGACCCGCTCGCCGCCAGGTTCAGGCCCAGGTTCGACCCGGCGCGTGACGCGACCGGCGCGACGAGCGCGTCTTCGCCGTCGTCGTCGTCGGACGCGAGGGCGGCGTCCGCGTCGTTCCGCGTGCCGAGTCTGGACGGGTGGGACGCGCTCGAGCTGGAGTACCGGGTGCCGTGGCCGCTGGGTCTCGTCGTGACGCGGGACGCGATCGCGCGGTATAACCGCATGTTCCAGTACGCGTTCAGGCTCAGGCGCGTGCTCGCCGCGCTCGACGAGGCGTGGCTCGAGCTCCGGAGGCGCGGCGACGACGAGCGCCGGCGGAGGTTGGCGGCGTGCCAGAGCTTCGCGCGCTTCCTGCTGAATAACCTCCTGACGTACCTGCAGGTGGACGTGATCGAGGCGTCGCACGCGGAGATGCTCGCGCGAATCCGCGCGGCCCCCGAGGACGTCTCCAACGCGCAGCGGGCGCTCCGCGCGTGCCTCGCGCGCGTCGCCGCGCAGAGCTTCCTCGACCTCGAGCGCGTCTCCGACGTCGTCGAGCGCGTCATGGCGCTCGCGACGCGGCTCGCGCGCCTCGTCGCCGCCGGTCGCGACGACGCGGCCGATCTCGACGCGGTCGCCGAAAAAGAGAGAGAGGCGGGGGAGATCGCGGCGGCGCACGAACGCGTCGCGGCGGAGCTCTGGCGGACGCTCCGCTCGGAGCGCCTCGCCGACGACCCCAAGGCGCCGCACCTCAGGCAGCTTCTCCTCCGCCTCAACTTCAACGACTTCTTCAGCGCCGACGAGGACGCGCGCAGACGCGACCGGGCGGGGGACGAGCGCGCGAATCCCGGGAAACCCGGGGGGGTGGGCGGAGGGAGCGCGACTTCGACGCCCGCGGGGGGGGGCGAGAAGTCGCCTCGGCGCGCGGCGTGGGGGGGCGAGCCGACGCCGCGAAACCAAGCGCCGCCCGCGCTCGCCTTCCGGAGGTGAGCGCCGAAACGAGACGCCGACCAAGGAGCGAGCGTATTTCGTCTCTAAAAAATCGCCTCCCTAAAAAGAAATCGGACCGGACGCGTGACCCTACAACCGAACCCCGGCGCCGCGCTTGAGCCCTCCCCGGACGCCGTCCAGCGCCTCGAGGTACTTGGGCAGGAAATGGTCCGCGAGCATCGACTTGGAGAGCCGAATGCGGTCGTACGCGTCCACGGAGACGTCCGCGTACATGGCGTACCACGGCGCCTCGAGGGAAGGCGCCGACGCCGCCTCCGCCTCCGCCTCCGTCGCGAGCGCTCCCGCTCCCGCTCCCGCTCCCGCTCCCGCTCCCGCTCCCGCTCCCGCTCCCTCTCCCGCTCCCTCCCCGGGGACGACGACCATGTGCAAAATGCGCCCCGCGGGGTACAGTTTCACCTTGAACGACTCGTCGTCGTCCGGCGACCCCGCCGCCGAGCGCGCCGCCGCCCCCGCGCCGCCCCCGCGCTCGGGGCTCGCCGGGTCGGACAAAGACCCCGCGCCGCCGCCGCCGCCGCCGCCGCCGTTCCGTCCCCCGCTCCAGTTGCTCCCCCCCTTCCCCGTCGCCACGCGCCTCGCGAGCTCCTCCGCGGTGACGATCCCCGCGACGCCTCGCGGGTCCGACCCGTCCGCCGCCTCCGCCTCCGCCTCCGCCGCCTCCGCCTCCGCCGCCTCGGCGGCGAGGATCGCCTCGGCGGGCGCGCCGGGGCCGAGCAGCGCCGACGCGCGCGTCGCCCACCGCGCAGGCTCCGGGAGCGGCGGGCCCGGGACCGCGGCGTCGCGCGTCTCGTCGAACGCGTCGTCGTCGAACGCGTACGCGTCGTCGTCGTCGAACGTGTCGTCGTCGTCGCGGGAGGAAGAACCCTCCGCGCCGCCGCCGCCGCCGCCGCCCGAACCGCCCTCGTCCGCCGCCTGAATCACGGAGAGCTCCTCCTGGAGCTTCAGACCCTCCTGCGCCGCCTCGCTCTCGAGGAAACCCGCCTCGTCCGGGTCCGCGGCGTAGTCCGCGAAGGACGACGCGCGCGAGAGAGGGGAGGCGAGCTCGAAACCCGCCGTCTCGTCGGGAGAAAGAGCGGAAGCCCCCGGATCCGATGACCGATCGCGGCCGCTCGAACGCGCGCCGCCCGATCTGGAACGCCGCGCCGCCTCCACCGCCGCCGCCGAAGACGCCGTCGGCGTCGCGCGCGGCTGCGCCGCCGCCGCCCATAACCCGCCGCCGGACGCCGACGCCGACGCGGGGGAGGCGCCGGACGCCGACGCCGCCACCGCCGCCGCCGCCGCCGCCGCCCTCTCGTCGCCGCCTTTTTCTTCGATCCTCGGCGCCTTGTGCCTCCGCCTCGGCGCGGCGCATCCCAGGGCTCCGAGCGCGCCCCCGATCCCGGCGAGCTTCGCGAGCTTGTTCCCCTCGCCGAGCGGCGCGAGGGACTTGCGCAGGGACTTGAGCTGCGCGCCGAGCCATCGCCTCGGGCGGATCGCGCCCCGCGCGGCGGCGCCGGGGAGGTGCGCCGTCGACCGCTCGTCCAGCGCGTCGCCGCGGCGCCGCGCCGCCTCCTCCGCGGCGAGCGTCTCGCCGTCCAGACGCCGCCGCCGCGGCACGAGGCCGCACGTCAGAGACGCGGGGAGGCCGCGGAGGGACGGTGCGAACGGCGCTAAGGGCGGGGTGATCGATCCTCCGCCGCCGTCTTCGAACCCACCCCCTGAGACGATCCTCTCCGCCTCCCCCCCGGGGAAATCGTAGTCCCGCGCCGCCGCGCGCCCTCGCCTCGGCCTTCTCGGCCGCGCGCAGTGCGCCGCCATCGCCTCGGTCGTCTCGCGCCACTTCTTCAGGACCTGCTGCTCCCACGCGGCGGCGACGATCTGCGCCTGGAGCTCCGAGACCTTGCTGAAGCTGACGTACGGCACGACGTCCGCGCCGGCGACGACGGAGGTGATGAACGCGCGGCAGCTCTCGCTCAGCTCGCGGCTCAGGCAGCTCGGGCACGCGAACGCGAGGCACCGAATCGACGCGAAGGGGTTCCGCGCGGGGTCGCCGCCCTCGAGCTCTCTCAGAATCTGCGTCAGGATGACCGCCGTTCCCGCGCCGAGGCTGTGCCCGACGATGGTCAGGCGGTACCCCGGGTTGGCGCGCATCGCGCCGGCGAGGTCCTCCCGGACGTGGCGCGCGAGCCACCGCGCGGTGCTGAGGAAGCCGGCGTGCGCGCGGCCGAGCACGGGGGCGCCGTCCGGGCCGATCGCGTGGTGCGGCCGAGAGTGCGCCGTCAGGGAGGTGACGGTGTCGCGGACCGAGTGCGTGCCGCGGATGACGAAGAAGAGCTGCTTCTCGCGGACGTCCCGCACGAGGATGTACGCCGGGCGGAGGATCGCGGGCTGGAGCTGAGACATCAAGATCTGCGCGCGATCCAAGTCGAGCTTGTCCGCGATCTGACGCACCGTGCGCGCGCCGCGCAAGAGCCGGTTGTAGCGCATCGCGAGGTCCACGAACGCGAGCTCGGCGTCCCACGCGGGACCGCCCTGCGCGTGGAGGGAGGTGAGAGGGAGGTGGGGGTGAGCGCGCGGACGGAGCCGGAGGGGGGGGGAGACGCGGAGCGGGAAACTCGCCCCTTTCGAGGGAATAATCGGGACGCCACCCCCGAACGCGTCGCGTCGAAACCGCGCGGGCGCGTACCTCGACCAAGACGCCGTGCGCGCCGACGTCCTCCGCGATCTCGCGCGTCATGTCCCTGTTCGAGAGATGGCGGATCGCGAGGAGGTGGTCGAGCCTCCAGATGCCGAGCTTGCTGAGCGCCTCCTTCCACGAGATGCGAACCACCTCGTGCATGCGCAGGACCGCGTCCCCCCACGTCTTCGGGGGCTCCGTGAACTCGGAGATGTGCGCGGGCTTGCGCTGGGTGTACCACACCCCGAGAGCGGCCGCGGCGGCCCCGGCGGCGGCGATGCTCGCCATCGCGCGCGACCGAACCGCGGGGCGCCGCGACGCGGGGCGCGCCGAGATGCTCGCGAGCGAAGCCCGCGGCCCCTCGTCGTCGCGAAATAAAAAGCGCGCTGACGAGGATGACGAGACACGCGCTCAATCGACGCGCGCGATCTCAGCAGGCGGACATGAACAGAACTTCACGCTGCGAACGACCTCAGATCATCAGTGATTTCATTTTTTCGCTGCGGCCGATTTCGTCCTTCCTCGTTTTTACTCGCCGAACGCCTCCCACTCGGCTTCGTTATCTTCCTCGCGCGGTCGTTCCTTCGCGGCGCCTTTGGAGGCTGCGGCGGCGAGCCACGGCCACGTCCGCGTCGCCGCGCGCCACTCCACCTCCTCCTCGCCGCGCGCGGGTCGGTCACCGAGACGCTCCGAGTCCTCTCCTCCCGCGGGTCCCTCCTCCCGGCCCCCGCGAGAGGGAGAAGAAGGAGAGACGAAAAAGGAACCCCCGAACGCGTCCGGCGGGGCCCTCGACGCCGAGGCCGACGCGGCGGCGGAAGCGTCGAGACCGCGGGAGGCGAGGTTCGACTCCCCTTCGACCACCGCCGCGTTCGGGTCGAACGCGTCGAACGCGTCGAACGCGTCGCCCTCCCGCGCGCCGGTTTCCGCGTCGAACGCGCCAACGCCGTCGGCGCCGACGCCCCCTTCCTCGCGTTCGCCGATCGGGGGATCGGGCCCTAGGCGCAGGCGCTCGAACCCCGCGTCGAGCGTCGCGTCGAACCCGAACCCGGGCGAGAGCCCCGCCTCCGCGTCGTCGTCGAACACGCCGCGTCCGGTCGAAGTCCGGTCGAAGTCTCCGGACGCCGCGGACGCCGCGGGCGTGCGCCACGCGATGGCCGATGCGAGCGTCGACGGGCGCGCGGAGGCGGGATCCGCCCGGGGATCCGACGCGGGGCGCTCCGGTCGGTTCGCGCCGGTCTGGCCCGAGGGTTCACCGAAGGCGACCCACGGTTCAGGCTCGGGCTCGGGTTCGGGCTCGGGCTCGCGCTCGGGCTCGCGCTCGCGGGGCGCGCCCGGCGGATTCCTTTCTCGAGGACTTTTTTCAACCCGCCCCGAGTCGGGCGCGGGCGCGGCGCGGGGAGAGGGCTCCTCCGGGTCGCGCACGCCGAAGGCGGCGAATTTCCAGTACATCCCCGAGACGGCGTACCCGAGGCGTTTCCTCGCGTGGGGGTCCGCGCGCGCCGCGGCGGCGTCGACGAGGGAGGCGGGCCCCGCGCGCGCGCCCCGAAGGGAGAGAGCGGGGACGCCCCGTAGCGACGCGAAGAGCGCGAGGTTCTCGAAGAGGCCGTAGGAGACGAGGCAGCACGCCGCCTCGAACTCGGGCTTGAGCATGCCGGAGGGCGCGCCGCGTCGACCCGCCTTGGCGAGATCCCAGACGACGACGAGGACCTCTGCGGGGAGCGTCGCGCGGGTGGACGCGGGGTCGGTTCGAGGGGGAGACGTCGAGGGGGG
>MDSW01037077.1_pt1 | contig 14759 bp, 15 predicted proteins | sample 811171 | NCBI WGS metagenome assembly MDSW01 (sample SAMN05326641, study PRJNA326480) | marine metagenome | isolation source: seawater | place: Atlantic Ocean: North West | collected 2012 | reverse complement strand
ATGTGTTTAATATTTATGACATTGTTAGCAAAAGTAGTTTTATTTTTATTGATAAACCAAAAAATAAAAAAAATGTTTTTTCAATAATTGCTGAAAAAGCAGCGAAAGATTATAAACTTGTGCATGATGAAATATTTAATACTCTTTTTAAAAGAGAAAAATTAGGATCAACATCAGTTGGAAATGGAATAGCAATACCTCATGGTTTAATTGATTCGTTTAATGAGTGTAAGTGTATAATTTCAATTCTTTCCAATGGGATAGATTTTGATTCTTTCGATAATGCTAATGTCGACTTAATTTTCTTACTACTAATGCCAAAATCTAACAATATCGAACATCTCCAGATATTAGCATCAATTTCAAGATTATTGAGAAATTCTGAATTGACAAACAAATTACGTGGTTGTAAAAACGCTGAAAGTGCAATTGCCATCTTATCCAAAATTATTCAAGACAAAGCAGCTTAATTTAATTTACCTTATTTTCTATAGGTTTATTATCTATAAAATTTAATATAGACGATATTGCTTCATTAGCTATTTCAGAAAAACACTCATCTGTCCAACACAAGGCATGGGGAGTCAGGATTGTATTTTTTAAAGATAATAATTTATTATCCTGATTAATTGGTTCTTGGTTCATAACATCTAAACCTGCACCTTGAATAATATTTTTCTCAAGTGCTAATATTAAGTCATTTTCTTTTACAACAGGTCCTCTTGACATATTTATAAAAAATGATGTCGGTTTCATGTTTTTGAAGAAACTTTTATCAATAAGATCTTTAGTATTTTCATTTAAATTACAAAGCACAACTACGAAATCACTTTGTTTTGCCAAATCAAAAAAATCAACTTTTTCTGCTCCTTTATTAATCATCTCTTTTTTTGAAACGAATGGATCATAAGATATAATTTTTTCAAAAAAATTAGTTGATAATTTGATTAATTCTGTTCCTATACTACCACAACCTACTATCCCTAAAGTTTTATTAGTTAACCCGAAACCCATATGATTTGTTCGATCATTCCACTGCCCAGATCTTACCAAATCATCTTTTATAAATAATTTACCTGACAATGCGAAAACAAAAGTTAAAGCAGCAACAGCAACAGGTCTTCTAACAGCATTAGGCGTATTAGTAACAATAATATTTTTTTCTTTCATAGCTTTTATATCAACAGAATCATATCCTACACCAAACCTTGAAATTATTTTCAACTTACAATCTTTTCCTTCCACACACTCTTTATTTGCTTTTGGCAAATTTAATAGAATTGCATCATATCTAGATGTCATTTCCTTAGAAAGTTGTTTTATTGCAGGATCCATCCATTCTATTTCCACATCATCTCTATCATATACTTGTTGAAGAGATTTTTCTCCAAAACATGGCAACCCATTTGAATTAATCAAATCTCCTGAAATACCAATTTTAAATTTCATATCCGTCTCCATTTACTTAATTATTACTTAATTAAATTTTTTATTGATTCAGTTAAAAAACTCATTTCTGTTCCAACTGCTATAATGTTAAATCCTAAATCTTCATAAAAATTCATGTCGTCTTTATTACTAACCATTATGCCTAATGACTTATTATATGTATTACCTACATCTACAATCTTTCTAATGGCTTCTAAGTATATTTTTGAGTTAAATTGCCCAGGAACTCCTAAAAAGTTTGTTAAATCAAAATGTCCTACCCATAAACAATCTACTCCAGGTAGCTTAGCAATTTTTTCTACATTTTTAAGACCTTCTTTAGATTCTATTTGAATAATATTTATTAAATTCTGGTTCGAAGCTTCTATAACCTCAATAGGGTTGTCACTCTTGTAGTCGTTATGAGCAAAACCAAATCCCGCTCCTCTGAAACCAATAGGAGGATACTTAGACGATTCAACAATAAATTCTGCTTGTTTTTCATTATGTACCATTGGTGTCATAATCCCATAACTACCTAGATCCAAAGATCTAGCAATATAATTGTATTTTGATTCAGGAATTCTTATCATTGGATAAATATTGCAACCTTTACTAATAATTGACAAAGTTTTGAACTGTTCTAATGAAAGCCCTCCATGTTCCATATCAAAAATAACAAATTCACAACCAGAGTTTTTTAAAATCAACGGTATTCCAGGAGAAAAAAACTCGAAAATCATTGCTCCATAAACTTTTTCTTTATTAATAAATTTTATTTTTAAATTATCTTTAATCATTTTTTATCCTTTTATTTATAATTAATAGCCTATATCCAAATTAATTTTGTTTTCTGGAATTTCATTTGAATGTATCAACTTAATTGCAAGTGCTATTTGTTTTGCTGCTGTATCTAGATTTGTTTCTGCAGAAACATGTGGCCAAATGATTATATTTTTTTGTTTCCAAAATGGATGGTTTTTTTTAAGAGGCTCATCACAAAAAACATCCAAAATCGCTAATTTAATTTTATTTTTAAGAAACACTAAAAGATCTTTTTCTTCAACATGTCCTCCCCTTCCAGCATTTATAAAGCAAACTCCATCTTTCATTTTAGAAAATGAATCTAAATTAAATATCTTTTCTGTATCAATAGTTAAAGGTAATAAACACACATGCACGTCAACTTCTTTAAGAACTTTTTCAAATCCTTTTTTATTATAAAATGTTTTGAACAGTTTATTTGTCTTTTTTGTTCTACTCCAACCAAACACTTCAAAACCTAATAATGATAGATCACTAGCCACTACATTTCCAATTTCTCCAAGCCCATAAACTCCTACCTTAGTTGATTGAAAGTCTATAAAGTCTCTAGATTTAAAAATTTTATTTTTTTGTTGCACCCTGTAACCGTCATAATCTCTTATATAGTTCAATATTGACAAAATAACCCAGTGACTCATAGATTTTGCCATATATGGATCAACAATTCTGTATACAGATAGGTGTTTTGGAAGTTGATTATAATTAATTATATGATCCACTCCTTGACCTAAACAAACAATAGAATTCAATTTACTTAAAGCTAAAATCTTTTCCATTGGTGGTTTCCAAACTAAAGCTATATCAGCCTTATTAGCTCTTTTAGATTCTAAAGGGACTAAATCAAAATTTTTATACCATTTTTTTAATTTTTTATCCCATTTAAGTAAATTATCTTTTTTAGAACCCTTATTATAAAAAGCTACAATTTTTCTATTTGACACAATTAACTAACTCCAAAAGTATATTAAAAATTAGTAATAGAATTATTTTTTTTCACTAACTTTTAAAATTACTTGAAATCATAACAAATTTATTTTTAATAAACATATATAATTTTAAACATGGACTTTTGAAATGGCAAAATATTGCCCATCTTGGGTTTTCGATTGTATTGTAGCACAATGCACTATTGACGTTATAAAGTTAGGTTATGGTTTAGATCTTATATGCAAGAAATATGCAGATGGCCTCAAAGACATCTATGATGATATTTCTTCTAATGAACTAAAAAATTCTACTAATATTTTCTTAAAACTATTAAGTGACTATAATATTAATCAAGATTCGATAAGATTTCTTCAAAATTTTACCTATTATAGATTTATTTTCATTAATCGATACATGAAAAGAAATTTTAAAAGTATTTTTTCTAATCCATTTACTTCGAGAAATAAAAGAATTATTGAGGATGAAGAAAGTTTAGCTTATATCCAAACTTTTTTGTTTGAATGGCGGTCAACTGCTAATCTTAAAATGGCCAAAGGTTGGAGTTTAGCCTCTCAAAAACATTTTAAGGAACTTGCTTCATTAGTTAAAAAACCATTATCTGAACAAGAAACAAAAATGTTACTCAGGGAAACTAAAAAAAATGAGTTCTTAGATACTTGGACAAAAAAATAAACAGATTCATTACATAAAACAAAAATTTTCATATAATCTGTATCTAAAGATCAGTTTAATTAATTGTAAGTTTTATAAAATGGTGGAGCTAAGGGGGCTCGAACCCCTGACCTCTACACTGCCAGTGTAGCGCTCTCCCAGCTGAGCTATAGCCCCATCTCAGAAATAAATAGGTTAGTTTTTATCTTCTTTATCTTCTACTTCAACACTAATATTATTTTCATCATCATCTAAATCCGCATCTATAAAAGACAGGTCTTCTTCGTCTGTTTCAATATCATTATCTAAATCCTCTCCCAAACTAGAATCTAAGTCTTTTTCATCTTCTTCATCTAAATTAGAGACAATTCCTGACTCAATAGAATTTTCTTCTTCGATTTCTAACATTTCAGTGTCATTATCAATAACTTCTAAATCTTCATCCACATCATTTTTTTTATCTTCTGTTATATCAGATACGTTTTTGTTAGCATCTGTTTCTTCAACTTTATTTGAAAAACCTCTTCCTTTTCTACTTTTTAACAATAGGTCAGGGTCAAACTCAAAAGCTTCAGGACACGGGCATATAATTGGAGATTTATTAAAATCATAATATTTCTTATTACATTTAGGACAAATTCTTTTAATACCCCATTCAGGTTTAGACATGTTTTCTTTCTCCATAATATTTTATATAAGGGTAATACCCACAAAAATTATTTTATGTCAAAATATTTTTGATTTTTATTACTTCAATCTATAAGAATATAATACTTATGGCTTCTATTAAATCAAAAACTACATCAAAATTAATTGGGGAAATTCAAGTTCCTGGTGATAAATCTATATCTCATAGAGCACTAATATTTGGGGCATGCGCTTTAGGCACTACCACTATTAGTAACTTATTGGAAAGTGAAGATGTTTTTTCTACCCTAAAAGCTTTACAAAAAATGGGCGTAAAGATTACAAAAAGTCAGTGTGATTGGAAAATTTTAGGAAATGGATTAGGTTCTTTGATAGGAAATAATCAAACTTTAGATCTAGGAAACTCTGGAACAGGAGCCAGACTATTGATGGGACTTGTTGCTGGATCAGATTTAAAAGTAACATTTATAGGCGATATGTCTCTGAGTAAAAGACCTATGAAAAGAATAATTGAACCTCTCTTAGAAACAGGTGCTCAAATCAATGCAGAAAGTAATTGTTTACCAATAACAATTCGGGGTTCTAAAATACCTTTGCCTATAGAATATTACAGCAAATTGTCTTCAGCTCAGGTTAAATCTTCTGTTTTACTCTCTGGATTAACATCAACTGGTATAACCACTTATTTTGAACCTTTATTGTCTAGAGATCACACAGAACGAATGCTAAGATATATGGGAGCAGAAATAAAATCAGAAGAAACACTGGAAAATATTTGGAAAATAACTTTAAAAGGACTGCCAAATTTAAGAAACTGCCATTTCAATGTTCCAAATGACCCTTCAAGTGCTGCATTTCCCATTGTAGCAGCCTTGTTGATTAAAAATAGTAATATTGTTGTCAAAAATATTTGCGTAAACAAAACTAGAGTAGGCTTTATAGACACTTTAATTGAAATGGGAGGTAAAATTAAATTATTTAATAAAAAAGAAAATTCTGGAGAAAAAGTAGCTGATATTGAAGTTAAACACAGTATTTTGCGAGGTGTAAACATACCAGCAGAAAGAGCTCCTTCAATGATTGACGAGTATCCAATATTGTCTATTGCAGCAAGTTTTGCAAAAGGCAAAACAACTATGAATGGCATAAAGGATCTAAGAAATAAAGAAACAGATAGAATAAGAGAAGTTGAAGATAATTTAAATAAATTAGGAATAAAAACAGAATCTACTGATGATAATTTGTCAATAGAAGGTGTAGGAAAAAATTTAATAGAAGGAGGAATGGAGGTTGATAGTAAACTTGACCATAGAATTGCAATGTCTTTTTTATGTCTAGGTTTATTATGCAAAAAACCTATAATTGTAAAAAATTCTGAAACAATTAATTCATCATTTCCTAACTTTTATGATTCGATGACAAAAATAGGTGCTAAATTAATCAATCTTTAATATTTATGGATTTTTTGTGAAAATAGCGATAGATGGAACTGCTGGTTCAGGTAAAGGCACTTTATCAAAAAGATTAGGGAAAAAGCTAAATATACCCTACCTAGACACTGGTATTTTATATAGAAAGGTAGCTTTCGAATATTTAAAAAAATTTGATAACAAACTAAGTTTTAATAGTAAATTAAATAAAAAAGAAATTCTAAATTTAGTTGAAGAAATCAATTTTGAAGTATTAAAAGTTAGTGAGCTTAGAAAAGATTACATTGGAATATTTGCATCAGAAATTGCAAAAATTTCTCAATTAAGGAAAAAATTGAAAATCTTTCAAGTTGATTTTGCAAAAAAAATGGTAGAATTAAAAGGTGGATGTATTTTAGATGGAAGAGATATAGGAACTAATATAATTCCAGATGCTGAGATAAAATTTTTTATTGTTGCCTCAATTAAAACAAGAGTTAAAAGAAGGATGAAAGAGTTTAAATTTGATAAATTGCCTAAAAACAAACAAGAAACAATTTATAAAGATATTTTCAAAAAAATAAAACTTAGAGATGAAAATGATTATAATAGAGATATTTCCCCGTTAAAAATGGCAATTGATGCAATTAAAATTGATACATCACAGATGACACCTCTAGAAGTTGAAATGAAAGCAATTAAACATATTTATGAAAAAAACATCAAAAAATAAAAAGATTTATTGTTTTTTTTCAAAATTTATTTATACCAATCAGTTATCAATGTTTAAAGGAGATAAATTTGTCTAATACGACTATGGCTTCAGACACTAATAAGGAAAGCTTTTCAACGTTATTTGAAAAAAGTTTTGAAAACATCAATAGTATAGAAGGTTCTGTAGTTTCAGGAAAAGTAATCTCCATCGAAAAAGATTTAATCGTTGTTGATATTGGATTAAAGTCAGAAGGTAGAATCTCAAAAAAAGAATTTGGTAGCGATGATGAAACATCTAAAATTAAACCTGGTGACCAAGTTGAAGTATACATTGAAAGACTAGAAGATATCAATGGCAATACGTTACTTAGTCGAGAAAAAGCAAGAAGAGAAGAAGCTTGGGTACAACTTGAAAAATCTCATCAATCAGATGAAATTGTTACCGGGATTATTCTTGGGAGAGTTAAAGGCGGTTTCACAGTAGATATTGATGGTGCCACAGCTTTTCTTCCTGGTAGTCAAGTTGATATAAAGCCAATAAAAGACTTTAACTCTATTATGAACATCCCTCAAAAATTTCAAATACTTAAAATGGATAGAAGAAGAGGTAATATAGTGATTTCTAGAAGAGCAGTTTTAGAAGAGACCCGTGCTGAAGCTAGATCAGAAATAGTTTCTAACATTGAAGAAGGTCAGGAGCTCGAAGGGATTGTAAAAAATATAACTGATTATGGAGCTTTCGTAGATTTGGGTGGTGTAGATGGGTTGTTGCATGTTACTGATATTTCTTGGAAAAGAATAAGTCATCCCTCAGAAATATTAAAACTTGGAGATAATGTTAAAGTTAAAGTTATAAAATTTAATAATGAAACAAAAAGAATTTCCTTAGGAATAAAACAACTTAATGAAGATCCATGGACTGATATTGATAAAAGATTTCCCATTGGATCAAAAATGACAGGTGTTGTTACAAACATTACTGATTATGGTTCATTTGTTGAGCTTGAAAATGGTATAGAAGGACTAGTACATGTTTCTGAAATGAGTTGGACAAAGAAAAATGTTCATCCTAGCAAAATATTATCTTCATCTGAAAAAGTTGAAGTGATGATATTAGAAATAGAAGAAGAAAAAAGAAGAATATCCCTTGGTATAAAACAATGTCTAGAAAATCCATGGCAAAATTTTAAGGATAATCACAAATTAAATGAAGAGATTGAGGGTGAAATAAAAAATGTAACTGATTTTGGAATATTTGTAGGTTTTGAAAATGATATAGACGGTCTTGTGCATCTTTCTGATATAAGTTGGGAAGGTAATGGAGATGAATTAATAAGTAATTATAATAAAGGGTCTAAATTAAAAACTAAAATATTAGATATAAATGTAGAAAAAGAACGAGTTTCACTTGGTATTAAACAATTAACTAAAGATAAAGTTTCAAATGAATTGGAAAACATAAAATTAGGTGATACTGTTACATGTGTAATAACTAAAATTACAGAAAATATCTTGGAAATCACCGTAGGTGACAACATAAAAGGAATAATAAAAAAATCAGATGTTTCTAGGGATAGAGCTGAGCAAAAAACAGACAGATTTGGAGTTAGTGATAAAGTAGATGCAACAGTTATAAAAATTGATAAAAAATCTAGAAAAATTAACTTGTCAATTAAAGCAAGAGAAATTGAAGAGGAAAAAAAGGCGATGGAAGAATTTGGATCTTCAGACAGTGGAGCTAGCTTAGGAGACATTTTAGGGGCGGCATTAGAGAAAAAGAGTAAAGAAGAAAAATAAAGAGGCTAAATTGACAAAATCAGATTTAATATTAAAGCTGACTGAAAAAAATTATTATTTATTTCAAAAAGATATATATAAAATAATTCATGTTTTTTTTGACTCTATATCAGAAGCTCTTGAAAATGGAGATAGAGTAGAATTAAGAGGTTTTGGTGCTTTTGGTGTAAAAAAAAGAAAAGCAAGAATTGGAAGAAACCCAAGATCAGGTGAGCCTGTGGCTATTCCAGAAAAAAATATTCCCTTCTTTAAAATGGGGAAAAAAATGCGTGAAAGAATTAATAAATAATATTTTTCTATAAATCTAATTTGTCTCATGACAAAAAGACTTAAAATCAAAATTTGTGGAATTAAGGACTCTTTTTCTATGTTGAAAGCTTGTTCTTTGAATATTGATTACATTGGACTTGTTTTTTTTGAAAATTCGCCAAGGAATGTTTCTCTATCAATTGCTGAAAAATTGATGAAATATAAAAAACATAATACTAAAATTGTAGCTTTGACTGTAAACCCAAATAATGAATTATTAGATAGAATTTTTGAAAAAATTAAGCCAGAATATATCCAGTTACATGGGAACGAAAAACCTTCAAGATGCTTCGAAATAAAAACTAAGTATAAAGTTAAAATTATTAAAGCTTTAGAGGTAAAAAATTTGCATAGATTAATTAATAATATTAATAAATATAAAAAAATAGCTAATACATTACTTTTGGATAGTCCTAAATCAAGTTTACCTGGGGGTAATGGTAAATCATTTAACTGGAAAATTTTAAAAAAATATAAAATTAATGTAGATTGGTTATTAGCTGGTGGAGTAAATGCGAATAATGTTAATAAAGCAATAAAAATTACTAATGCTAAAGGTATAGATATTTCTTCTGGTGTAGAAATTTTAAAAGGAGAAAAATCTCCACAACTTATTGAAAGTTTTGTAAGAAAATGTAGAAATATTTAGTGGATTTATAATATGAGACTTAAAAATGTAAATAGTTTAAAAAATTTTCCAGATTTTAATGGTAGGTTTGGAGATTACGGAGGAAGATTTGTTGCAGAAACTTTAATGCCTTTAATACTTCAAGTTGAAGATTTCTATGAAAAATCGGTTAAAGACAAAAAATTTTTAAGCGAGTTAGATACTCTCAGAAGAGACTATATTGGAAGACCTAGCCCTCTTTATTTGGCTAAAAGATTAACAGAATATTTTTCTGGAGCAAAAATTTATTTTAAAAGAGATGAATTAAATCATACAGGTGCTCACAAAATTAATAATGTAATAGGACAAATTCTTCTCGCAAAAAAAATGGGCAAAAAAAATATCATTGCAGAGACAGGTGCCGGCCAACATGGAGTTGCCACAGCCACAGCATGTGCACTTTTTGGATTTAATTGTGAAGTTTTTATGGGTTCATCAGATATAGAAAGACAAAAACCTAATGTTCAAAGAATGCAATTGCTTGGTGCTAAGATACATGAAGTAAAAAGTGGGACTGCCACTTTAAAAGATGCTATGAATGAAGCTTTAAGATATTGGGTTTCAAACCCCAATTCACATTTTTATATTATAGGAACTGTTGCTGGACCGCACCCATACCCAAAAATGGTTAGAGATTTCCAATCAATAATTGGATTAGAAGCAAAAAAACAAATCCTAGAGAAAGAAGGAAAACTTCCAGATGCTCTAGTAGCATGTATAGGAGGAGGTTCAAACGCAATTGGATTATTTCATCCTTTTTTAGATGATTTAGACGTACAACTCTATGGAGTAGAAGCGGCTGGGAAAGGAATAAAAACTAGCAAACATGCATCATCAATCAATGCTGGAAAACCAGGAGTACTGCATGGAAATAAAACTTATCTTCTCCAAAATAAATTTGGCCAAATAAAAGATGCTCATTCTATCTCTGCAGGGTTAGATTACCCAGGGATTGGACCTGAACATTCTTGGTTAAACGATATAGGAAGAGTTAAGTATTTAACTGCCACAGATAGTCAAAGTTTAAAAGCTTTTAAACTATGTAGCCGCTTAGAAGGAATTATTCCCGCTTTAGAACCATCTCATGCTCTCCATATTACAGGTGTATTAGCAAAAAAATTAAAGAAAGGTATTTTAATTATGAACTTATGTGGAAGAGGTGACAAGGATTTGCCAAGTGTACTTCCATTAATTAAAAATAATTAAATTATGAATAGAATTAAAAATAAGTTTGATTATCTAAGTAAAAATAATAAAAGTGGAGCTGGGTTTTTTTTGACTGCTGGTTACCCAGATCTAAAATCATCAGAAAAAATTCTTACAACTTTACCAGAAATAGGTGTAGATTTCATAGAAATTGGAATCCCTTTTTCAGACCCAATGGCTGATGGGCCTTTAATCCAAGAATCTAGTGAAGTTGCTATAAAAAAAGGAATGAATGTTGATAAATGTTTTGATTTAGTAAAAAAAATAAGACAAAAAAACAAGGTAATTCCTATCATTCTAATGGGATACTTCAACCCAATTCATTATTATGGGAAAAAAAGGTTTATTAAAAATGCCCTAAAAACAGGCGTAGATGGATTAATTATAGTTGATTTGCCAATAGAAGAAGATAATGAATTTTATATTGAAGCAGAAAAAAATAACTTAACCTTTATAAGGCTCATAACCCCTACAACTAATGTGAAAAGATTAAAATTGATAACAAAACAAGCTAAAGGGTTTATTTATTACGTATCCGTCGCTGGGATTACTGGTACTAAAAGTGCTTTAATTGATGATGTAGGGAAAAAGATTAAAGAAATTAAAAAACATACAAAGTTACCAGTCATTGTTGGATTTGGAATAAAAACACCCGAACAAGCTTTTCAAATGTCTAAAATATCTGATGGTATTGTGGTAGGTTCAGCCCTAGTTGAAAAGATAAAAGAAACAAAAATATTTGATAAAAAAACTAAAAGTTGTATTGATTTTATAAAAACAATATTAACAAAATTTTGACATTTTTAATTTTTATAATTTTATAAGGATTTTACATGAATTGGATTAAGGAAACTGTGTTACCTAAGTTTAAGGCTTTTGTTAACAAAAAAGATAATGAAGAAACATTATGGATTAAATGCAATTCATGTAATCAAATGATATTTCATAAAGAATATAAAAAAAATTATAATGTTTGTAAATCTTGTGGATATCATGGCTATATCAACGCTAAAGATAGAATGAATTATTTATTTGATGAAAATACAACAGAAAGTATATTTCATCAAAAAATTACTGATGATCCTTTAAATTTTAAGGATTTAAAGAAATATTCAGAACGAATAAAAGAAAATAAATCTAAAACTGATCTTAATGATGCTATAATATCAAGTTTTGGATTAATAAATAATATTCCTTGCGTAGTTTCCTGCTTTGATTTTGCCTTTATGGGTGGTTCAATGGGAAGGTTTGTTGGGAACGCAATAGTTGATTCTTCTAATGAAGCAATAAAAAGAAATTGTCCCCTTATGATTATTCCTTCATCAGGTGGGGCAAGAATGCAAGAAGGAATTTTTTCATTAATGCAGCTTCCAAAAACTATCATAGCAATAAATAAGCTCAAAGAAAATTCTCTTCCATACATTGTTTTATTAACAAACCCAACTACGGGGGGCGTTACAGCAAGTTTTGCGATGTTAGGGGATGTCCATATTGCTGAACCGGGAGCCATAATAGGTTTTGCTGGAAGAAGGGTTATAGAAAAAACCGTGAAAGAAAATTTACCAGATAATTTTCAAACCTCTGAGTATTTAAAATCGCATGGAATGATTGATATTGTGATACCTCGTAATGAACAAAAAGATAAAGTCTCAAATATTTTAAAAATACTTACAAATAATATCCTTTAAAAATTATTACATTTAATGAAAAATATTCATCAGATTAAAACTTTAGATGAATTATTAATTTATTTAAATTCATTACATCCCAAATTTATAGATTTTAATTTAAAACGCATTAAATCACTAATGAAAAAATTAGGTAATCCTGAAAAAAAATTAACTAAAACTATCCATATAGCAGGCACTAATGGTAAAGGATCTACATTAGCTTTTACTAAGCACATCGCTGAAAATCATGGCCTAAAAGTGAGTTATTATTCCTCTCCTCATTTAATAAATTTTAACGAAAGAATTGTTTTAAATGGAAAAACTATTGAAAACAAATACCTTTTTGAAATATTAAAAGAAGTTGCGATTAAAAATAATAATAATCAAATTACATTTTTTGAAATAACAACAGCAGCAGCCTTTTTAGCATTTTCAAGAATTAAGTCTGATTTATACATTATTGAAACAGGGCTAGGAGGAAGGTTAGACGCAACAAATATACTGCAAAATAAATCAATTGTCGCTATTACTAATATTGGTTATGATCATAAAGAATTCCTTGGTAGTAAACTTAAACAAATTATTTATGAAAAATGTGGTATTTTAAACGAGAATACACCAACTGTAATTTCAAAACAGAATACAAAATATATAAAAAAAAATATTTTGTATGAAGTTCATAAGAGAAAATCGCAACTTTTAAAATTAAATTTAATTCCAAATAATTGGAGCTTAGGTTTGTCCGGTGATCACCAATATAAAAATGCAGCTACCGCCGCTACGATAATGAAATATTTGTATAAAGACCTTAAATCTATAACAATTAAAAATGGATTACTTTCAACCAAATGGCCTGGAAGGTTACAACCAATCGAAAATGGAAATATTATTAAAAACAGAAATAATATTACCTTAATTGATGGGGCTCATAATATAAATGGAGCCATGGTAATTAAAAATTATATAGATAAATTGAAACTTGGAAAATGGATAGTAATTCTAGGAATGATGAAAAACAAAGATGTTAATGAATTTATAAATATCATTCAGAAAAATATATACAAGCTTTATTTAGTTCCTATAGAAAATCAAAAAAATTGTTTTAAACCATCTGAACTCTTAAAAAAAATAAAAAGAGATAATTTTGAATTAGTTTCTTTAAATAATTTAGAAGAAGCTACAAATCTTGTTCCAACTAACAAACCCCTTCTGATTACTGGTTCATTATACTTAGTAGGAGAAACTTTAAGAAAAAATTAAAAATTAGGACACATAGTCTTTAATCCAATTCTCTAAATTTGACTTAGGGAGTGCACCCATTAATTCAGCAATCATTTTACCATCTTTAAAAATCATTAAAGCTGGAATACTTCTGATATTATACTTCTGAGAAATTGTAGGATTTTCATCAACGTTTAATTTTCCAACAGTCAACTTTGAACTCATTTCATCTGATATTTCTTCTAAAGCAGGCGCAATAGACTTGCATGGACCGCACCATTCTGCCCAAAAATCTACCAAAACAGGTTTTTCTGAGTTGAGGACGTTTTTTTCAAAATTATCATCATTTATTTTTAAACTGGGCATTTTTATCTCCTATAAATATTTTGCTGGCTCATAAGTAATTTGCATTTTTTCTAGATATTCATTTATCTCAGACAAAAATTTTAACTTTTGATTGCTTTCCTCATTATTATATTTTTCTCTCAGATCATCAATTTGTTTAAATGCTTTTGGAAGAGTAAACCAGTTAACATCATCTAAAGTCAAGATCTGATTAGCGATTGACTTATGAATATTATTAAATATTTCCTTCGGTAAACATTGAGGTGAAACTTCATAGATAATTCGTTGAGCAAAATATTGAAATCTATGATCTTCAAATTCTAATGAAATCTTATACTTTTCATGCCAAGAACCTTCATGAAATTTTCTCATTAATGACTTATCCTTATAAGATGGGAAACCTCCTTTATATAAACTCTCTTCTGCTAAAATTTCAATCTGAGGTTTCATATCTTCTGTTTCCTGATACTGTTCACCCAAAATAAGTTTAATTTTTTCCTTAAATTCTTCACTATTACTTAACAAATTAACTCTATTATTTAATATTTGTTCATCAATATTTACAAATTCATTATTTTTAATTTGATAATTAAATTCAAAAACTGATGGATGTTTACTATATGGTACAGATTTTAAAAAAATTGGTTTTTCTTTTATTCTTTTTTTTAAATCACTATAACTCAATTTTACTATTTCCACAGGGTCAACCGACAAATTATAACATTGTGGATAATTAAATTTTGGATGAAAACATAAGAATGTTAGTGGATAAAATTTAATTTTTCCAAAATTATAATCAAGAAAGCTAAAAATTTTATTTTGAAGTAAAAAATTTTCCACATCATTTTTATAACAATTTTTTAAACTTTGTTGCCAAACTTTTGGAGCATTTTTTTTAAGTATTTTTGCTAACTCAATTGT
>MDSW01204965.1_pt1 | contig 14760 bp, 14 predicted proteins | sample 811171 | NCBI WGS metagenome assembly MDSW01 (sample SAMN05326641, study PRJNA326480) | marine metagenome | isolation source: seawater | place: Atlantic Ocean: North West | collected 2012 | reverse complement strand
TCTTCAATTTTTTCTTTAGAATCTTGATATGTTTTTTCATTAGGAAACTCTTTTAATAAATAATTACTACCTTTTTCTAAATATGGAAAGATGTATGATTTATTTATATTTATCGGCCATTTTTCGTAATTATACACTATGTGAATACCAGAAAATATGCATATACAGATAATATAAGCCCTTATAAAACCAAAAAAGAATCCAAATATAGAGTCTAAACTACCAATACCTGAATAACTCACAGCTTTACTGATACCTTTATTTACCATCAAAATTAGAAATATTACAATTATAAATATTGTGATACCTAGACCTATATCAAGCACATATTCATTATCGATAATATCTAATAAATATGGTTTTACTTTTGGAAAAATTAACAAAGTAATGATGTAGGCCACCAACCATTTTGCCATAGATAAAATACTCAACACAAAACCTTTTCTATAACATTTAATTAAGGATAGAATATTTATAATAATATAAAAAAGATCTACAATCGATATTTCTTTAAATAAATTTGTAAACACATCTTGCATTAAATTATTTCCCAAATGGTTTTGCTATTAAAAGCAAAGAGGGTAATAATGTTAAAACAGAAATCATTGCCAATAACATAGCAAGTCCTGTAAAAATACCAAAATAAATAGTTGGAATAAATTTTGATAAAACTAAAATAGAAAATCCAAAGACTATTGTAATAGAGGTATTAAGAATAGCCACACCCACCGTGGAATGACAAGTTTTTAAAGTTTTTTCGTAATCTTTGATATTTTTGAATTCTTCTTTAAATCTATAAATATAATGAATACTATTATCCACAGCTATACCAATTGTTATTGCCGCGATTGTAATAGTCATCATATCTAATGGAATTCTTAACATTCCAATAATTCCTAATATAAAAAATGCAGCAATAAAATTTGGAACTACACCAATTAAAGACAATTTAATATTTCTGAAAAGAATCATAAACATTCCAAAAATACCAATCATAACTAAACCAAGCGTTAAAATTTGAGATTTAAACAAACTTTGTAAAAGATTGTTAAATAAAATTAATATTCCTGCAAGTTTAAATCTATCTTTCTCCAAGCCTAGTTGATTTTCAAGATCATAATTAATTTTTTTTATTAAATCATTTCTCCTTAAATTTTCTTGGGAGTCAATTATTCTAAGACTTATTCTCGCTTCATTATCCTCTATTGAGATATAAGGATCTATAATTTCTGTTTTTATTGCATCAGGGATCTTTGTGTAAAGAACTCCCATTTCTAAAGTGCCTAAGGGTTTATTATTATTTAATTGAGTAGCAACATCAATAATTGATGAAAATGACAGAACCTTTCCAATTTGAGGTAGTTCATCTAAGTAATTATGAACTTTGCTAATTGTATCAATTTTATCTTTTGTAAACCAATATTTTTCATCATCTTGTTGATCTTGGTCTCCCCAATCATCATCAAATTCATCCTCGTTTAAGTCAATTTTTTCTTTTTCAGGAAATTTAATAATAACTTCAAGCGGTGTTGTACCGCCTAATTCTTCATCTATAAGTTTCATACCTTTGTAAATTTCTGTTTTTTTACTGAAATAATTTATAAAACTATTTTCAACCTCTAATTTACTTATTCCAAAAATACTTAAAAAAATTATAACTATGGTGACTGTAAATATTACTGATTGTTTTTTTATAGAAAGCATTCCTAAAAAAGACGTAAATTTTGAATCTTTATTTTCACTAACCAAGATATTTTCACGTGGAGTAAAATTTAATAACGTTGGAAGAAGAGTAAACGTGATTGTGAAAGAAACAACTAATCCAAAAGTCATCATCCAACCAAAATCAATAATTGGTTTTATTTCACTAAAAATTAAAGATAGAAAAGCTATTATAGTAGTCAAAACAGTATAAAGAATTGGCCAATACATTTTATTTGTTGTCATAGTTAAAATTTCTAAATTACTCTTACTTGGATTTGCATTTCGAAGCTGTAAATATCTAGTGCTCATATGAATATTCATTGCCATTGTAAGGATCAACATTAAAGCAATAAAATTTGAAGATATAACTGTTACTTTCCAACCTATTAAACCTAACAATCCAATCATTATTATTACAGAAAAAAAACAACTACTTATTGGAACAATAATCCAAATAATTTTTTTAAATACCAACCAAAGAGTAGCTATAATGAATAAAAACACACCCAAACCAAAAACAATCACATCATTTTTGATAAAAGTCATCATGTCATCTGCAATCATAGGAATTCCACCCAAGTAAATTTTACCAACATTTTCATAACTTTGAATGACTTCTCTTATTTCTAAAATATTTTCATGATTCTTTTTTTTAATTTCATCTCTATACAATTCTATTTCTTCTCTGGATTTATTTTGTATATCTTCTAATTCTTTGTTTTTTTTTATGTTAACAATTATTCCACTTGTTCGACCATCTTCGCTAATCACAAAATTTCTGAAGACAGGGCTATTTAGTATCTCCTTGAAACCCCTTTGTTTATCAACATCCTCATCTTTTAAAGTTTTAAATCCCTTGAGTCGTTCTTGAATTGGTGCATCTGAATTATTTAAAAGAGGAATATCCAATAATGTGATTACACTATGCACCCAGTTTAAACTTTGAATCTTATACTTTAAACTTAGCAAGTTATTTATTGAGGTATCTGAAACCATACTTTCATTTGGTGAGTATGTAAGCACCAAAAAATCTTTAGAACCATATCTATTAGTAATTTCTTTAAGATACTTAAGATCTGGATCACCTTCTATTAATAAAGTTTCAGATGAAGCGTCTAATCTAAAATCTTTTGAATGATATCCAAAACTTAGTAAGATTATTAACAAAATGATAAAAACCGATTTTGGATTTTTTAAAATAATACTGTTATATAATTGAGCAAACATTCTACTCTTTTATATTGTAAATTAATTAGTTTGTTTATCTTTAAATTTGGTAAATCTCTCCTCAAATTCTAGGGTAATATTACCTATTGGACCATGTCTTTGTTTACCAATTATAATTTCAGCTAAATGAGCCACCTCATTCATTTTTGCTTGCCATTCAGCATGTTCTACTGTCGCCTCTCTTGGCATTTTTCTTTGTAAATAATATGACTCTCTGTAAACAAACATTACTACATCAGCGTCTTGCTCAATAGAACCCGACTCTCTCAAGTCTGCTAAAAGAGGCTTGTGATCATCTCTTTGTTCAACTTGTCTAGATAATTGAGATAAGGCAACCACTGGAACACCTAATTCTTTAGCAATAGCTTTCAAACCCTGAGTAATTTGAGAAATTTCTTGAACTCTCCCATCTTTATTGTTGAAAGATCCCTTCATCAATTGAATATAATCAACAACAATTAAATCTAATCCATGAATTCTTTTAATTCTTCTAGCTCTATTACTCATAGCCGCAATACTTATAGCTGGTGTTTCATCAATGAAGAGTGGAAGTTCTGAAATATTTTTTGAAGTTTCTATAAACTGATCAAACTGTTCCTCTGAAATTCTTCCACGACGAATATCATTAGAACTGATTCTTGCTTGTTCAGACAAAATTCTTGTAGAAAGTTGTTCTGAAGACATTTCTAATGAAAAAAAAGCAACTGAAGACTTTTTTCCATTTTCTTGAATATTTTGAGCTGCATTAAAAGCAATATTTGTCGCTAAGGAAGTTTTTCCCATCGAGGGTCGTCCAGCAATTATAATTAAATCAGATTGATGTAGACCACCCAACTTATCATCTAAATCTCTAAGACCAGTTGGCACTCCAACTATCCCACCTTCATTTTTATATGCAGCTGAAGCCATTTCTATAGTTTGTTTCATTGCACTATCAAATTTGACTAAAGATGAATTGAAAGTTCCTTTTTCGGCAAGTTCAAATAAAAGTTTTTCTGAATTTTCAATTATATTTTGACCGTTAGTATCTAAATCATTTAGTTTAGCTGTATCAATTGTTTGTTCAGAAATCTTTATTAACTCTCTTCTTACAAACATATCATAAATAATTTTTGAATATTCAATCGCTTGACGCACAGAAGTAGAAAATTTAGTAATTTTAACTAAGTATTCAGGAATATCTAGATCATCTTTTTCATCTTTAAAATAATTTTTAAGAGTTATGGGATTGGCAAGCATTCCTTTAAAAATTAAATTTTCTATTGAGTTAAATATTTTTTGGTGCATTGGATCATAAAAATTTTGAGATTTTACAATTGTATTGACTTCATCAAAAATTTCATTTGTAACAAGAATTGAACCGATAACTGACTGTTCAGCCTCAATATTATTAGGTAGTTCTTTAAAATTATTTTTTATTAAGGTTAAGTTATTTTCCATATGATCAGCTTAATTGAAAATTGTTTAATAAAAATTTAAAAAAATTGCTGTGGAAGAAATTGTATAATTATTGAATTGTTTCTGCTGATTCAACTTTAATATTTATCTCTGCATCAACTTCTGAGTGTAAAGAAATTTTTACTTTAAAATTACCAATAGATTTAATTTCTTTAATAGGTTGTATTATAGATGGTTTTATATCTATTTGATTTTTTTCTAAAATAAGTTTAGCTATCTCCGTTGGTTTAACGGAGCCATATAGTTCATTATTTTCAGTGGTTAATTTTTTAATTTTAAACTCTTTTTTATGAATTTTTTCAAAAATTTTCTTTGCTTCTAATTTTTTTTCATTATCTTTCTTGGTAAGATTAGACTTTATTTTTTCAACTTCTTTAATATTTTCTTTCGAAGCATAAAGAGCTTTTTTATTTGCGATCAAAAAGTTTCTTGCAAAACCTCTTTTAACTTCAATAACTTCACCAATTGATCCAATTTTTTTTACATTTTCTAATAAAATAATTTTCATTTATAGTAATGCCAAATTTCTTGCTCGTTTGATTGACAAAGATAACTCTCGTTGTTTTTTTTGACTAACATTTGTAATCCTAGATGGTAATATTTTTCCATTTTCTGAGACATACTTTTTTAAAAGTTTAATATTCTTATAATCTATCTTTGGGGCACCTTTTACAGAAAGAGGACAGCTTTTTTTAAATTTATATTTGTTAGGTTGAAAAATACTTAATTTTGCAAAATTACTTTGTTTATTTTTTTTATTTCCAGCTTGTCTTTTAGGCATATTTAGTTATTTAATTTTCTTTTTTTTCAGTTTTATTTGTGTCCTCTTTTTTAGAAAAATAATTGGTATTGAGATCAAAATCTTTGACTTTTACCGTTAAATATCTCAAAAGCTTTTTATCGATCATCTCATTTTTCTCTAATTCTTCTACTACATTACCATTACCTTTAATCTTAAAATGAATATAACTTCCCTTTTTATTTTTTTTAATTAAATAGGAAAGATTTAATAAACCCCAGTTTTCAGTTTTTACTACTTCTCCTTTATTTTTTTCTACAATTTTAGAATATTTCTCGGTAAGTTGTTTTAATTCACTAGGAGATACATCTTGTCTAGCTATAATTGTATGTTCGTATAAATTCATTTAAATTCTTTAATAAAACGAGAGGATATACTATTATAAATCTTCAATATCAATAGTAAAAAGGACATAAACTAAATTTTTTTCATATGTTTTCAGTTATTTTTCCAGGCCAAGGTTCTCAAATTATCGGAATGGGTAAAGATTTTTATGACAAATTTGAGATAGTCAAAAATCTTTTTAAAGAAGCGGACAATGTACTTGAAACTCCCATTTCAAAAATTATTCTTAATGGTCCGAAAGAAGATTTAGATTTAACAATAAATACACAGCCAGCAATTTTTTTAATTAGTTATTCAATTTTCAAAGTGATAAAAAAAGAATTCAATATAGATTTGAACAAAGCTAAATATTTTGCAGGTCATTCATTGGGAGAATATTCTGCATTATCTTGTGCAGGATATCTCAATTTTGAAGAAACAATTAAGACATTAAAAATAAGAGGAGATGCAATGCAGAACTCTGTTCCAAAAGGTGAGGGGGGAATGGTTGCTGTCCTAGGCTCATCTGTTGAAGATTTGGAAAAAATATTAAAAGATCATTCAAAGGATTTTCAAGTTCAAATCGCTAATGATAACTCAGTAGGTCAAATTGTTTTAAGTGGTAAAATAAATGCGTTAGCAAAATTGAGTGAAGTATTAAAATCTCACAAAATAAAGAATTTAAGACTTCCTGTGAGCGCACCTTTTCATTGTAACCTTATGAAAAAAGCAACAGAAATAATGAGTAAAGAAATTAAAAAACTTGATTTTAAAAAGTCTGATAATATTTTAATCTCTAACGTAACAGCTGATGAAATATTAGATATCGAAGATTTAAAAAATTTACTGATTAAACAAATCGAAAATAGAGTAAGATGGAGAGAAAGTGTTATAAACATGATAAATAAAGGAGTAAATCATTTTATTGAAATTGGTCCTGGAAAAGTTTTGTCAGGTCTTATAAAAAGGATAAATAAAGAGGTGATAGTAAGTTCTATAAATAGTGAAGAAGATATAAAAAATTTAAAATTATGAAAAATTTAGAAAATCAAAATATTATTATCACTGGTGCATCAGGGGGAATTGGAAATTCAATTGTTGAAAAGCTTAGTTTGAATGGAGCAAACATATTAGCATCAGGTACAAGAATTGAAAAATTAGATGAATTAAAAGAAAAATTCAGCGATATTAAAATTTTAAAATTTGATATTTCTCAAACAGAAAAAATTGAACAATTTATTGAAAATGCATCAAAAGAACTTGGAGGGACTATAGATTGTATAATTAACAACGCTGGTGTAACCCAAGATAATTTAGCTATTAGGATGAGTTTAGATGAATGGAAAAAAGTTATAGAAATTAATCTAACCTCAACTTTTTTAATGAGCAAGTTTGCAATCAAAAAAATGTTAAAAAATAAAAAGGGAAAAGTAATAAATATCACTTCAGTAGTAGGTCATACTGGTAATTTAGGACAAGCAAATTATACTGCATCAAAAGCAGGAATTGTTGCGATGTCAAAAAGTCTTGCAATTGAGTATGCTAAAAAAAATATAAATATTAATTGTATTTCTCCAGGTTTTATTAAAACTGCAATGACAGATAAAATAGACGAAAAACACAAAGAAATGATAATTTCAAAAATTCCTTCAGCTCGTCTTGGAGAACCAGTCGATATTGCTAATGCAGTTATTTTTTTAGCCTCAAATCAATCAGATTATATAAATGGAGAAACATTACATGTTAATGGAGGCATGTATATGGCTTGACAAACTAAGTATTTAAACTATTAAGAATTTTAAAACAAAAGGATCAATATGTCAGAAGATGTTTCAAGCAAAGTAAAAAAAATAGTAGCAGACCATTTAGGTATAGATGAAGCTAAAGTTACTGAGGAATCAAGCTTCATTGATGATTTAGGTGCAGATAGTTTAGATACTGTAGAATTAGTAATGGCTTTTGAAGAGGAATTCGGTTCAGAAATTTCCGATAGTGAAGCTGAAAAAATTTTAACAGTTGGAGATGCAGTTAAATTTATTGAAGGTAAAGCTAACTAAAAAAATTTCTGATGCCCATAGCAAATGATGGGATAATGGTTATTTTATCCTCTCCTTCAGGAGCTGGAAAAACAACTCTTGTTAATCTGTTATCTAAAAAAGATAATTTTGAAATTTCAATATCTCATACTACAAGACAACCAAGACCAAATGAAACTCCTAATAAAGATTACTTTTTTGTAGATGAAAGTGAATTTAGAAGACTTATTCATAATGAGGAATTTTTAGAGTACGCAAAAGTTTTTAATAATTTTTATGGATCTACAAGAACACCAGTAATTAATAATCTATCAAAAGGTAAAAATGTTTTGTTTGATATTGACTGGCAAGGAGCAGACCAAATTAAAAATAAAAAGTTAGACTATAAATTGATTACTTTTTTTATATTACCTCCTAGTAAAGATATTCTTTTTAAAAGATTATCCAATAGAGATATGAAAGATAAATTGATTGTTGAGGAGAGAATGAAACAATTCGAAAGAGATGTTCTGCACTGGATCAATTATGATTACGTGGTCATTAATGATAATTTAAATGATTGTCACAAAAATATTCAAAATCTTATAAATGCAGAAATAAATAATGGACCTAAAGAATACGACAAGGAGTATATAAGAAAACATGTGGAAATTTTAACGTCTTAAATTTTTATATTCCTTAGCTAATTTATAATAGGTATCTGGTGATAAATTCTGAGGCCTTAATTTTAAATCAATATTAAATTTTTTAGAGATGGTTTTTGGATCTTTGAATAATTGATTGATTGGTTTTTTTATCATTTTTCTTCTATGATTAAAAAAAATTCTTGTAATTAACTCTAATTCTTTACTAGATAAGATTATTGGATCTTTTTTTAATGAAAAATAGAGCAGCGAACTTTCAACTTTAGGTTTTGGATTAAAACAATTCGGTTTAATATCCATGATCTTTTTAATATTAAATTTCCATTGTGAAATTATGGATAAACGACCATAATTAGAAGTATTCATTTTTGATATTATTCTATCAGCTACTTCCTTTTGAAACATTAGAATTAATTCACTAAACCAAATTTTGTCCTTAATGCTAAAAATCCATTTTAATAAAATTTCAGTTGAAATGTTATAGGGAAGATTGCCAAAAACTATTAATGTATTTTCAGAAATTTCATTTTCGTTTATATCTAATATATCTTGATTAATAATCTTAATTTGACTACTAAATTCATCTTTTAAAAGATCACATAAAACTTCATCTTTTTCTATCACAAATATTTTTGATGGTTTTTTCTCAATTATTTTTCTTGTTAGATTTCCAGTACCAGGTCCAACTTCTAAAACTTCTTTACCTTTAATATTAATAATACTTACGATCTTATTAATAATATTATTATCAATCAAAAAATTTTGACCCAGACTTTTTTTTGGATTGATTTTCACTGATTTTCTAAAAATTCAATTGATCTAAATAGACTTGTTTCATCAGAAATATTCTTTCCAAACATTTCAAAATTTGGACCATGGTCTGGAGATACTCTTAAAAAGGGTAGGCCTAAAGTAATATTTATTGCATCGAATTCATAGATTGTTTTCAAGGGTGCTAATACTTGATCATGATACATTCCGATTATAACATCAAATTTTTTGAGATTTTTTTTTAAAAAAATTGTATCTGCAGAAATAGGTCCAGATATTTTGTATTTCTTTTTCAATAAAAAACTTATTGCAGGCTTAATAATTCTATCCTCTTCATTTGTATTAGAATAACTCTCACAATGTGGGTTTAAGCCTGTCAAAGCAATATTTGGAATTTTTTTCAAATTTTTCTTATAAAATTTATGTATTTTTTCAACATGATTAACAATTTTTTTTTTTGATATATTTTGATGAACTTTTTTTAAAGGTATATGAGTTGTAAGAGGGCTTACTGCAAGCTTTTTGTTATATATTAGCATTACTACTTTATTAGATATACCATAATTATTTCCTAAATATTCTGTGATACCTAAATATTTTTTTCCTAAAAAACTTTTTTTTTCAATTGGCCCATTTATTAGATGCAACTTTTTATCAAGTTTAATTAAATCTAGTGCTTTTTTAAAACTTTTTTTGATATAGTCATTTGACTCCTTAATTTTTATTTTTTTAAAATATTTATAATTTAAAGGTATATTAATTAAGTTAATTTTTTTGTTATCCAATTCTTTAATATTAATTTTATTTTGATTTTTTAAAATTCTTATTGAGGCCTTTTTTTTTAATACTTTAAGATGTTCAATGATAAGTTTTTCATTAGCAATTAAAATAAGAGGGCTTCGTTTAAATTTTTTATAGCACTTAAAAAATAATTCTAAAAATACACTTTTAGGATCTCCAGCTACTACAATGATTGGACTAGAATTTTTTGACATAAGATTTTTTTTCTGTTTTCTTGTAGTGAATAATGGAAAATTCATTTAACTGCCTATTTTTTTCAGCAGTTATAATATTTGATAATTCTAACTCTTTATCTATATTTTCTATTAAAACTTCTTTTTTATCATTTAGATATAATAATAAAGCACCTCCTGCAGTATTAATTGGTTTTGTAAATGATCCGACTGGCAAATCTTTTAATTTATTAAGAATTTTTTTTGATAATTGATTTTGATTTACCCACCCAATTCTTCCATTTTCATTTGCTGTGCTTGAAATACTGTAAATTGCAGCAGTTTTTTCGAACCCAAATTTTTCAATAGAAATAATTATTTCATCATACTTTTTTTTAAAATCTTCTATATTCTTTTCAAGAAAAATTATTTCACTAATATTATAGGATTTTTGATTTCTTTTTTCCTTAATTGATTTTTCTAATTTTTCAGAAATTTTTTTTTCATCTATAAGAATTCTTTCTTCATAAATACTGAGTATCATTTTATTCCAAGTTTGTTCAATGATAAATTTTGACCTAAGTTCTTTCAAATCTATTTCATAATTTGATAGATATTTTTCGAAATCTTTTTGATTATTGATACCTAATTTTTTTCTCAAATCTTCTATAAAAAAATTTACAGAATCTGAATTATAATTTACATTATAGTATTTTTCTATTTCATTTTTTTTAATCTTTTCTTTAATAAGTGAATTTTCAGCAATCTTAATTAATTGTTCTTCAGCCAAAGTTTCAAGATCGTTATTTAAGGCTTTTAAGTATTGCTTTTCTCTAAAGATATCATAATTGGTAATTAAATCTTCATTAATTTTATATTTGATCCATATTAACTTCTCACTTGAATATGCAATGGATTGAAAGTTTTGAAACAAAATAATGACTATTAATAATTTTTTTATCATTTACTAAAATTAGGTGAATTGACTGAAGAAAATGGTATAATTTTTAAAGAAAAGAATATTTCTTCAACAGGTTTAATATCTCTATCTTCATAATAGTTTTTGTTATATTCAACCGCAGCAACCAAACAATCATTTTTGTATTCATATATTAAATTATAATATTCTGTCAAATCGGTCTTTCTATTTCTTCTAGTGTTGTATTTAATAAAATTATTTGAATTAAAATTATATCCAATTTCTCTTGATAAATAACTATCAGAACCTATTTCATTGTTTTCTTCTAAAAATTCAAAAGATGTAATAAAATTATTTACTTTAAATTTAGCTTCTAGAAAATTATAATTAGAGGTATCTAAATTATTATCAGCAGAAAAGTTATATTTTATCTCAAAATTATCATTTGGCGTATATTGAATTTTACCAACAATATCTGAACTTTTGTTCTGCATTTTTGATGTTTTTGGAAGATTTGAGTCATTTTTATCTCTAAAAATTTGCCCAATACTTGAAGAAAATATTTTTTTATCATTATTATTACTCACATTATAATCGAAACCCAAAGTTAAAGATTGACCACCTTCTAACGATTGAGAGAGACCTAGTCTATTATCAGAAAAAATATTTGTAATATTAATTTGTCGATCTTTATTTGAAACATCTTGACTATCAAATGGGCTATATCTTAAAGATAATTTTGGTGTTAAATTACTCTCAAAATTGTTTCCTAGCTTTTTTAATGGTAGTCCCAAGGTATAATTTGATGATATAAATGATCGATTTTCAAAATCTTCGCTATAATCATCAGAATTTCGTCCTTCTTTGGAAACATTTTTCAAGAAAAGTTTAAGATCTGATACAAAACCATTTTTAGAAATTAAACGATTAGAACTAAAATTTAAATTATTAATTAATAAATTTTCAGTTTCATCCTTTTTCTTTTGACTTACTCCAGATCCACTAAATTTAAAACTACCTTTCATATTTGGAGGATTTAAGATTTTTGAAATCTTGAAACTTGGCAGAATAAACTGAAATTTGTCCGAATTTTTTTCTTTTGTAAGATCCTCGTAAGCAGCTATTTCAGCTGAAAAATCAAAATCATCTTTAAATGCCTCATACTTTATGAAGGAATTTAGTAAACTTTGATTGTCTTGAATAGAGTTAACCAATTTTTCACTTTTTAAATATGTGTCATTAGAAGTTTTTTCTATGTTTATCTCTAATTTAGATTGATCAAAATTATTAGAATTTAAATTTATTTTTGAATTAGAGAAAAAATGGGATTTTGATCCTTTATCAAGCTTTTTTAAACTGAAGTCCGTAATATGATTTAAATTTTTTTCAATTTGTCTATACTCATTCTGAAAAAGTATATCGTTATTAAAATATAGCCTTGGTGTTAAGGTAAAATCTTTATTAACTGCTAAAGCATTAAAGTATGGAATCTTTATCGAATTTCCTGAATTTGTTGATGTTGCAACTGAAGGCACTAAAAAACCGGATTGTCTTTTGACAGTTGGATCAGGGTGAAAAAATTTTGGAAAATAAAACACTGGCTTATCATAAAGATTTAACCATGCGTTTTTATATTCAATAATCTTTTTCTTTTTATTATGTGTCACGGTTTCAGACTGCATAGTCCATGGAGGACAATCATTATTTGGTTTACAAGTTGTAAAGATACCTTTTTCAATTACTGTAGTTTCTTGATCTGAGATCATAGAATTTCCTTTTAATCTTGCATTTTCTCCCAAATCACCATTTTTTGAAAAATAAATTTCAATATCTTTAGCTGCAATTTTGTTCGTATTTAAATCAATTAAAGAATCTTTTGATATATATTCATTTAAATCTTTATCTGTTAATTTGAGATTTTCTGATTTAAATTTTTTTTCTTTATTAAAGTAAATAAAATTATCTGTTTCAACTTTATTATTGAAATTATCATTTAGTATAGTCTTTTTATCAGATTTAAAAATTTGTTTTGATTTTAGATATTTTAAGTTTGATGTTCTTATTATATAATTATCTTCTAATAAAATAGTTGTTCTTCCATTAGAATTAATAATTTCCTCATTTTTAAGGTATTGAATTTCATTACTTTTGATTATAATTTTTTTTTTCTCATCAATAATTTTTACGTTACCATTTAAAAACAGTTCATTCGTATTTTTAAAATATTCTGACTCATCTGCGTAAATATAAACATTATCTGAAGATGTTATTTTTACATTTCCCTTTGCGATAATTTGATTGTTATTATTCTTATATTCAATTTGATTACTTTCAAAAATAAAATCATCATTAGCTAAAGCTATATTTATAAAAGGTAAAAAAAATATTAATAAAAAGTATTTAATGAATTTATTTTTCATTTATCCTCACTAAGCCAGCACTTGAAATAATCAACAGAATTATAAGAGGTATCCAAATAGATATTGTAAGTGGAATAGCTTCACTTCTCCCAATAATGCCAAAGAAATGATTAATATAATAAATCAACACAGAAATAAAAATACCAAAAGTGATAACAAATATTTTCCGTGTTTGAGCCTTAAAATTAAGCATAAATACTACCGATAATAAGCTCATGATTGTAAGATAAATTGGGTAAGATAAAATTTTTTGAAATTGGTAATCTATTTCTGTTGTTGAATAATTGACACTCTCATAGTCCTCTTTTAACTTGATCATTCCCCAAATAGTAACTGACGAAAGATCTGAATAAAGATTGTTTATTTTATTAAAGTTAAAATTACTTTTTAATTTAAGATTCTTAAAGTTTTCTTTTGAGTTATCATTATTTAATTTTATTGCAGTTTCAGCTATCCATATATTATCTCTTATATTGATTTTTTTTGATGTTATAGTCGATAAATACTCAAAATTTTTATTTAGTTTAATGATTTCAACATCAATGAGATTATCTTGTTCAATTTTTTTTGAATTTGTGAATATTATTTCGTTATCAATTTCATCTTTTATCCAAATACCATTTTCAGTAATAGATGCTAGATATTTTGCATCGCTTGTATAATTTTTTTTTAAATCAAGGTAGTTTAGTTTCATCATAGCTGCGAAATTATAAAAAATTACTATAGCAAACAAACCGATTAAAAATGAGACGATTGATAATAAACCTATTATTTGAAAATTTTCTAATCCATTATTTTTAAATGAAATGAGCTCCCCTTTATCCGATAAACTTAGAAAAAGAAAAATTATACTTATTAAGATTATAAACGGAAATATCTGATAAATTAAGCTGGGTACATTTAATAAGACTAAAAATAAAGGAAAATAATATTCAGTTTCAATATTTGAAAAAAATCTTAGTTCTTCCAATACACCCATTATAAATCCTAAAACGAAGAAAACGAATGTAACTTTTAAAACAAAAGATAAAAATTCTTTAATTAAATATTTTTGATAAGTTTTTAATATCATCAGCTAGAAGTTTTAACTTTATTTGTAAAAATAAAATAGGATACAAATATTAGGGTTGGAAGTAGTAACAATATAATAAGATTTCTTAAATTATTATCTGATATCAAATTGATAGAAATTTCTGAAAAGACAACTAATAAAATTCCAATTAAAAATATTTTTACTTTTTTTGATTTATACTCACTATTGATATGAGGATTTAAGACTAAGAATGAAACTGTTATTGTGATAAGTAAGATATAAAAAGGTAAATAAGTTCGTTTATAAAATTCTTGAGATAACTCTTTTTTTATATCTAATTTACAATCAAAATTTTTAAATTCTGGATAACGAGTTAAAGTATAGTCATTTGCAGTATTTCTATTAATGCCCTTAAGACAATTAAAAATATTTAATGAACTTACTTCCTGGATTTTTGCTTTTGTTGTTGTTT
>MDSW01124294.1_pt1 | contig 14763 bp, 24 predicted proteins | sample 811171 | NCBI WGS metagenome assembly MDSW01 (sample SAMN05326641, study PRJNA326480) | marine metagenome | isolation source: seawater | place: Atlantic Ocean: North West | collected 2012 | reverse complement strand
AAGTAGATGTATTGTGTCGCGACCATAAATGGAGGAGTGGCAAATATTTATTCACGATAGATGATTACGAAGGCGATTTAAACGAATTAAATATTGGCTATTCAAATGACCAAGATAGTAAATGTTATCATTTCCTTCAGATGGATGATGATAATTTCATGATACCGCCAAACAATCTCTTGAGGTGGCATAACCCTGATTTTATTGTCCCTTACCCTAAAGACAACATTCCCAAAATAAAACTCTTGACAGATCAGATGAGTTCAGAGTATATTGACAGAACGTACGGCAATAAGCCTTACTTTTTCTATAACGATGATTCATCTGAAAAATCTTCTTGACAATCGAAAGAAGTGAAATTAGATTGACTTTGTATGGAAGCTGTATATCTTATTGCGATTATAACTGCAGCATTAACCCTAGTAATAAAGGATAAATATTATGAGTGAAAATAAACAGTCAGACTGGAAAGAGCGTGAAGTAGGGGCTTTGTGGAAGAAGATTAGTAATGGCAACAAGGCTAATTATTGCACGGGATATATTGTTTCTGATGAGCTTGGAAACAAAACAAAACAACGAGTAATCATGTTTTCTAATAAAAACAAAACTAATGATAAGTCTCCTGATTTTATCTTGTATACTTCTAACGAAGTTGGCTCGCAAGCTTCTCCTTCTTTTCAGAAAGATGTACCTAAATCAGCTGTAACTGCAAATGTTGAAGATGATGATGTTCCTTCTATGTAACCGTTATTGAAAACAATTAGCAAACCCCTACAATATGTAGGGGTTTTTTTATGCTCAGAATAGAACACTACAAGTTATTTCATAACTCTCAAGATTTTGAAATGCTTTTTAAAAAAGCGGCACCGTCACTAAGGGACTTATACGTGAACGAAGTTGATTTTTACAAAAGCACCGTAAAGCGAGCTATCGATAAAAAAACATTATTTCTTTATTACAAAGATGACACACCTATAGGGTTTGTTGTTTTTTCTTCCAAATTCCGTAGCGCTTTTTGGGATTTCGATTTTATTATCGATAATAAAAATTACAGAAAATACATTCGAATATTAAGAACTTCTGTTTTAAATATAATAAGAGAAAACGCTGATGAACTTGATTTTGTAATTTTAAAGAAAAATATAAAATCTTTAAATTCAATGTTCAAATTACCTAAGTATACAAAAATAAAAATAGATAAAAAAACATGTAAAATTAATGGAGTACCAGCTTTTCATTTCACAATGGATTTAAAACAACTTGACAACGCAAAACAATGTGATAGCTTAGCTAGATATGAAGCTAGGTCTTGTTTGCATTTCGGAACTTTTGCGCCAGAAATCGCCGGAACTCAAGTTCCAGACGATGACAAGGGCTCAATTCAATAAAAAAAGTAGGGAAGAATCGATTCAAATACTTTCTGAACGTGTTGCCCATAACCTAAAAGTCACAATAGAAACAATCAAACACTGCAAGGAAGTCGGCATCAAGCACTACAGGCTTTCTTGTAAGTTGTTTCCGCTGATTACAGATCCAACACTTAACTTACAAGTTGAACACTTTCCTAATTACGATACCATCATTTATAGGCTTCAAGAGATAGGCAGAACTGCTCAGCAACTTCAAATCAGCTTATCAATTCATCCTGATCAATTTGTTGTGCTTGGTTCTAACTCAGATAATGTTTGTGCTAAATCAATTGTGGAGCTCAACTTTCACGCTCGGGTATTAGATATGTGCGGTATGCCCAGAGACCACACATGCCCAATTAATATTCATCCTAGCCTTTCTAAGTTTGATTCGGTAGAGGGTTTTATGGATAAGCTTATTCATAATTACTTTCAATGCGATGCTGGCGTTCGCACTAGGTTGGTGTTTGAGAACGAAGACAAAGGTTTCTGGAATTGTTCAAATCTTTACGAGTATTTTCATAAATATACAAAACATAAATACAATTTTGCTTTTCCTTTAACTTTTGACAACTTACATAATGAAGCTAATCCTAGTTTAGATTCTGACGGCAACACTATTGATATTACGACTTGGTTTATTAAATTCTATCAGACATGGCCTAATGAACCTGTGTTTCACTGGTCTCAAGCTGCAGAAGGGACTGTGCGTAATCATGCTCGCAAACTTAGCACATCACCTCAAGATTTTGGCTTAGATGTAACTTGGGAAATAGAAGTAAAAGACAAAGATAAAGGCTTCGAACATTTGTTGAATAAAAGCTTGAATTATTTAAACAGTTAGTTATTATATCTCAAATGAGAGAGATTACTATAAATGTAGGAGATGAAGACATTAAAGATCTGCAAGAGATCTTTAAAAATGAAGCTAATTTCGAACCTCAAGTAAAACAAGATAGAGTTATTGTGGCAATTCTTAAAGAAGTGCTTACTAAAGCTCAACAGTCTGAATAAAATGAAGGCAGTCCTTTATATCGAAGGAGTCAATAATGGCGCTAGCCACATGAACGAATATGCTAAACAGCAAATTCACGTTGAAAGCCTTTATAAAGATATTGATGTTAATTCCCCACCGCTCGTAAATTTAACTACAGCAGACGATAAAGTTCACACCATGCAAATGATGGACGTAAGATTTATCGATAGTTTTATTTTTATTCATTGCTATGTCACAGACAAAGACGGCAATGGCGGTAAAGCTCTTTTTAGATTAAAACCAATTAATTAATTATATGAATCAATTAGACACGCAGACAATGGTTAAAGTTACAACACCCGCTGCATTGCTTTCGGCTATCGGCAGCGCTACGCCTGAACAAATTGACACTTTATGGTCAATTTTAAAATACAAGGAAATTGGAATTTATAGAAAAGTTAAATGTATGGCATCTGTTTTAGGCCTTAACTTCGAAAAAGTTGTTACGGACTTGCCGAAAGATGACAGCGGTCGTATACTTGACTACAAGACTCGACATATGATTCACGACACTCTTATTGAAAATTCTTAATATGAACGTTAAATATATCGTAAAAGATCGCAGAGGACATTATCAGTCAGCTTATAATTTAAAGCTAGGCAAAGAAAAAGCTTATAATTGGGCTGTTCAATGTGCTAAATCTGTTAATGGAGTTGTTTATCTCGTTAACGAAGATGAAAAAACTGAAGAAGAAGTATTTCGCGTAGCATCTTAATTTAATCGCTATAGTAAAGTATAAGTAATATATAATTCATTCGGGCAATACACTAGATGTATTTCAATACCTCATTATAATTATTTATTTTATTATAGCGATAACAACTTAGAAAGATAAAATCATGCCAAATTGGGTTCACATTGCAGTCACTGCTGACAAAAAAGTTCTTGAAGATATGATTAATGATAAAGGAGAAATTACTTTTGAAAAAGTAGTCCCTATGCCACAAGAGATGAAGAATCGTGGCACTCATCTTAAAATCATGACTCAATCCGAAATTGATCAGGAGTGGAAAAAATATAAAAAGTTAAAAGCAGCCGGTAAATTGCATCATGACTTAGGCTACCCTCTTGGAGTCGGAATAACTCAACAAGAGCACGATGATATGATGGATAAATACGGAGTTAATAATTGGTATGATTGGTCTGTTGAATTCTGGGGGTGTAAATGGGATGCTTCTTCTGACGAAACTTGGGAAGGTTCTGAAGGTTATGTCAGTTTTTCTACAGCTTGGAGCCCACCGGAAGCTTTTATAGAAGCTTTAAGCAGAAAACATCCTGAAGAAATGATTGGTGTTGAATGGGAAGAAGAACAAGGTTTCGGTCAAGTTTATATTATTAAAAACGGCATTATTGAAGTTAAAGAAGAATGGAATCTTCCTGAATGGGGTGAAGAAGAAGAAGTGGGAAATTACACAATTATAGAATGTACTTCTAGCGGTGGTCGCTTTGATGTCGGTATACCTAACTTTCACGAAGGTAAATGGTATATTGATTGGGATGAAAGCCAAGAATACGATTCACTCGAAGAAGCTAAAGAGTATTTACAAAAGATAGAAGATCAACTTAACAAAGATGAATAATTATGTTAAAAAATTTGTGGTTGATTTGGTGCAGAACTGTTGATCATCGAATCGGAAAGACGAACGATGACGAACCAAATATACCAATTTTATCCTTAAAACAAGCGCAGGTCAGTTTGATTCTGCGCAGTTTTATTATTTTAGTTAATTTAATTACTTGTTTTTTTATTGTTGCTAACATAATACATAAATGGTGAATATATGACTTATCAACAAGCATTATACGTAAAAAAATTATTAGAAGAAGGTTTAGGTTTAGACCAGATTGCTGAAAGATATTATCGCAAATATGGCACAACAGATATCTGCCAAGGCCCGGACGTATATACTTACGAAAAAGGTAAAAAGAAATATACTTTTTCTAATTTACAAGGCAATGATATCAAGTCTACTGCGTCATTAATATTAAGAGAGAAGCTGTAATGAATATTAAAAATTTCGATGACAAAGAAGTAGAAATTATTTATACAAAAGTTCCGCCCCAATATAATGCAGAAGGTCTCTGCGATGATCCGGACAAATATAAAAGACCATTAATTATTGTAGACCCCACATTAAAACCTCGTCGTCAATTAAATGTTTTAATCGAAGAAGTTTTTCATGCTTACTTCTTTGATTTACCGGAATGGAAAGCCCGAAAGTTTGCAGCCAACTTAGGAAAAGTTATATACAATAAGTATTTAAAAAAATAAATAATTTCACATTTTTTATTTTACAATGTACTTGTAAGTATGAAAAAATGTTTATATTGTTCAGAAGAAATACACGACAATGACGACTACGAGAAGCTTGGCAGGAAATATATTTGCGTGTTTTGTTACGAGGATGAATATTTAATAGATTCGTACGATAAATCTGATTATTATATTGAAGAAGATGATTCTGAGTGTAATATCTATTAGCGCAACAACGCTGGACGCTCACTTTCGCTAAGTGAAATCCAGTAAGACCCCGTAGCGCATCAAAAAATTCCAAGTGTTTTTTTGAAGGGGTCTTTTTTCTCTGCTTCCGAATAAAAAATATTTGACACTCATCCTTCCCTGATTTAAATTACCAGTGTATGACAGAAAAGCAAAAAAGAGGTAGAGGCAGACCTAAGGGCTCTACCAGTACCGTTGACATGACTCTTGAAGATCTTCTGAAAGAGTTGGATGGCGACATGAAGGCTACTGTGCCTGTTGGTCGTGTTTGGCTTGCCAATCGCACTCCAGCTGGACCCAAGCCTGAACCGGAGCCAGAACAAACTAAAAAAGCTGAGCCTGAACCAAAGATCGAGTTCACTATCAGCTGATTCAATGGGGGGAGAAATCCCCCCACTTTTCTTCTTGACTTTACCTGAATAAATATTAAATTGATTGCTGAAAGGAATAAATATTATGCCATTTGAAAAACTAGTTGGACAAGAACAAATCAAAAGCAAACTTAACTTCTACATTGATGTTCACAAGAAAACGGGCGTCGTCCCTTTTCTTAATTTCATTGGTGCTAGAGGGTTGGGTAAAACCGCTTACGCTAGAGAGTTTGCTAAGAACCTTAAGAATAGAAATGGAACAGAAAAAAAATTCATTGAGATCAACAGTTCTACCATCAAGTCTGTTGCTCAATTTCTTGAGCAAGTCTTCGTGCCTCACATTCAAGATAAAGAAGTCACAGTTCTTTTTGACGAATGCCACGCTTTGCCTGATAGTTTGGTCTACACCCTTCTTACTGTGTTGAATACAGAGAAGAGCCCTAAACGAAGCTACAGAGCTGGAGATGAGATTTATGAGTTTGATTTTAGCAAGCATCATTTTTTATTTGCTACCACTGAAAGCCACGATCTCTTTCCTCCACTCAAAGATAGGTTAACTGTTGTTGAATTCTCTGATTACAGCGTCGATGACCTGAAAGGTATTTTTAAATCATATCTTCCAGAATATACATTCTGCGAAGACGCCCTTCAAGTGATAGCAGAAACCTCTAGAGGTAATGCTAGGTCTTGCATACTTAGAGCAAAAGAGATTGAAGATTACTGCAAAGCCTACAAAATTAATCACGTTAGTAAAGAACATGCTGTAAAATTGTTTGGCATTCTTGGCGTTTTGCCTCAAGGACTGAATCGTATTGAGTGGCAGATATTAAATATCCTCAAGAAGCATGGGTCTTGCTCGTTAGCTTCCATTGCAGCTAAGACTGGATTATCTAGAAGTAGCATTCAGAGAGATCATGAAATGTTTCTTCTTCGCAAAGGTTTCATTACAATTGAAGGTTTAAGAAAGATCACATATGATGGAGTCAAAGTCGTTGACAAAAAGTTTAGCTAAGTTATAATAGTTTATAACCGCTCTCGTAGCTCAGTTGGACAGAGCAACTGCCTTCTAAGCAGTGGGTCGCACGTTCGAGTCGTGCCGGGAGCACCATAAAACTAGTGTAACAAAAAATATATGTCAACTACAATTCCTTACGATCCTTCATTAGTATTGGGAAATCTGATTCATGAAAATGATATCAAACAACTTGAAGCTATTCAAGCTGCAGAGGAACCAGTAAACGCTGCTCAAAACAGATTAAACGATTCAATTCAAGCTAAGCATAAGCTCGACATGACTCTACAAGAAATGGTAGAAATGAATGTCGATGTAAATGATCTTGATGACTTCAGAGATTCAATCCAGAAAGTCGGAGAAAGCATCACTGAAAATGCATCAGATTATGGTAAAGCAGTTTTAAAAGCTCAAAAAGATGTCGCTAAGCTAAAAGGTGATGGAGGTAATATCAAGATTACTGAAATGCCAGAGAGCCCAATCGACTGGAACAAGAGCGCACTTAAACAACTGGCTTTAAGCTCTGACACAATGATTGTTGATGCTCAGTATTTCAGGAACGAAGACGAGCGAGATGGTTCAGGCGCTCATGCTAGTGCAGTAGCTGCTTCCGCCAGTACTACAATCTCTAGTATCTGGGGTCCAAAGTTTTCAACATCAGCTGCGACTTCTGTAAAGAAAACTGTTTTAAATCAAACTTCCCAACACAGTATTGAAGGAACGCTTGTAATTACAGCCTCTTGCACACATAAACAAACAGATCTTTTTGCTCCATTTGTAATGGACCCAGAGAAAGCTGTTTATGCTTGGAACTGGATTTTCCCAGACGATCAGATTCAAACCACAAGACCAGAAACTTTAGTTCAAGCCATTGAAAACGTAAGCGCAAAAGGATCTGACGATCAGAAAAAATTCTTAAGCTTATTATCTGGACAAACTATTGGTAGTTCTTTTGTTGGCATGGTTCATATTTTAAGAACTGAAAAAACTGACAGTACACAAACAAGTAGCGCAAGCGCATCTAAATTTGCCTCACAATTTGAGTGGGGAGGATTTTTTGCCAGCGGAAAAGGAGCCTTTGGAGTTGATAGTGATTTCAGCAATAACATTAAAAATATGTTAAGCACAAATGATATTACTTCTCATTGTTCTCTTGTTACCATGGGAATCATTCCTTCTTTAAAGAGTAATATTCTTGAAACTTCTATCAGCCAAATGAAGCCTGACGCAACGGAAGTTATGGGTCAGCTTTCATCTATTCAAGGCGCAACTGATACCGATATTAATAGCGTTTCCTCTGAAGCCTCTAAAGCTAAAGTCGGTCAACAGTTCATGGAATTAAATAATAGTTATATTAAAGAAGTCGTATCTAATGTAACACAAAGCGATAAAGAATCTAATAAAATTATTGATGTAAATTCATTAATGACTGCTTTTGACGATTATGTTCAAAAAGCTGAAAAAGGTGAAAACGGAGTTCCTATAAACTTTTTTGTTAGACATATAGATAAACCTATGATAGCTAAAGCATGGTTAAAGAAATTTAGCCCTCAAGATAATTGGCAATTAAGTTCTGGAGATGATGATTCTACTGGAGAAGGTCAAAAAACCAACGAAGATGGAACCAGCAAATAAATATTGAAAACTCATTAACGCATATTTATAATTCAGAGAGCCCCTTTTGGGGCTCTTCTTTTTATTATGAAAATAGCAATAGTAAGTGGAGGCTTTGATCCGTTACACGTCGGTCACGTTGAACTGATGCAGAAAGCTAGGTGTTTAGCTGATGCGTTAATTGTTATTGTAAATGACGATGATTTTTTAACAAGAAAAAAAGGTAAACCATTTATGCCTTTTGAAGAAAGAAAAAAAATTGTAGAAAATATTCGTTATGTTGACATGGCTGTAAAATGCATTGATAAAGATCAAACTGTTTGTGAAACTTTAAAAGGTTTGGCTTCTTGTCGGACACTTATAGCCGGTCAACCTTATGAAAAACTTATATTTTGTAACGGAGGGGACAGGACTTCCGGTGAAAATACACCGGAACACACTTTATGCCTTGAATTAGGCATAGAATCAGTTTACGGACTTGGAGATAAAATTCAAAGCAGTAGCTGGCTCACTAATAAATAATAATTGTAATTCATCATATCAATATTCTAGAAATATTTCAACTTATCATTACAATATTATAAATAAACTAAAATTCAACCTGTCAATGTATTAGATACATTTCAAGTCATTATTTAGTTTGAAATCATCACCGAAACCCGGTGGTGATTTTTTTTGATTTTTTTGTAGAAAACTTGTTGACGAATTTTATCATATAGCAGTAATAAAAATTTTGTTTAAAACATCAACATCGTTCGGACGGAATTGTACACCCGGTAAAGAATAGAATGTTTCAGTCGCTCACAAAAATTTATTACATATTTCTCCGACATATGAGTATTTTAAATTCAAGCAATAGGACGGACTTTAGAGTTCGAGTAAACAACTACAAATTTATCACATTAGATTGTGGTAAAAATTCAGCAACTTATTTTGACGGTGAAACAGTTTTCACTATCAGCCATCAAGAGTTGTTAGAACTTCCAATCAAGTATCCCGGCTACGCTTTTGTAGGTGAGGACGCTCATTTCGGAGTCCCAAGGACAAATAAATCCCTAGCTCAGCCATTTACAGCGCCAGAGCTTCAAGGTTTGTATGAACTTTGCAGGGAAAATGATGTTATCTTGAGACTATTTCCACAAAAGTCAACACCAAGAGCTAAATTATATTCTAAATTAAAAAAATCTGATTTAGACGACCCTAAATCTATATACAAATTAGTATTAGATTTTGAAGAAATCAAGCTCAAAATTCCTAAAACATTTTTTGAATCAACTCAAGCGCAAAAAGAGGGGTATCGCATGAAAAATAAACTAAATAAAGTTTTAAATTATGCTCGATATGGCGATTACAGTGATAAAAATGCAATTTGGCTCAAGAATAATATTGAAAAGCTTATTCCATTGCTTTCCGAAGATGCTAAAAAATGTTTTAATTTAGACGAAGCAACTTGCAGGTATAAAGTCAGCAATAAAAAGAAAGGCTTTAAAGCTGGTGATTTAAGAATAAATCAAATCAGCATTCCCCAACTATACTCTATTTTAGCTTCTATGCAGGGAGAAATTGATGAAGAAAGTCTTGATATTTTACCTAACAAAGTTATTAGAAATTCTACTGGCGATTTGCCGAGCTGGACTTTTGCTAAGAAACATTTATTTTGTTTTAGCCCTTTTCACCAAAAAGGAGGAGTAGCTAGAAGCAATCTTTATTACCATGGCAAAAGAAACTGGATTATAAAACAAGTGAAAGAAAAATACGATAAGAATCTCAGAAGTAAAAACAGAGGTGAGTTTTCTTCAGAACAAGATGTAATTTTTCGTCACTACAGAAAAACTTACACCAGCGCTATTAAAGAAGTCTTCAACGCAATGAGGGATATGATTTCTAAAAGCTAGTTTAGTGCGTCGTCGTAGTTCAACGTTTTAATATTTAATAAATATTTCACATAATCACTGCAGCGGCGCATCTTTTAAATTTCTAAAACTATAGTTCACCCTATCAATATACAAGATATATTTCATCTGCTCAATATAGATTTACAATTTTTTAAGAAACTAGATATATAATTCACTTCATCAATATACAAGATATATTTCACTGTGTCATTATAATTTAGTTTCTTATTTTTAATTTTACAATAGACTGATATAATTCAGAAAGTTATTATGCTTGACATAATTCACCCCTTCATTATACAGTCTATTGAATAATTTTTAGATTGGATGTGTAATTCAAAGGATCAATACGCTAGAAGTATTTCACTCTCTCATTACAATTCAATCTAAATCTTTAACTTGACTAGTGTGATTCACTCAGTTAATATACTAGATATATTTCATCCCTTTATCACATTAGTCATTTTATTTTATGAATACAAAAAAAGAATATTTTGAGTTAAGTAAATTTGTTATCAAAGAATGCCAAGATAGATCTCATGAATTATTCAAAAAGACTTGTGAGGTTCTCAGCGTCACTTCTGAAGAAGATAAAGATATTTTATTTGACTATCTTTTTAATGATGATGTTATAGAAAAAACACAACAAACAATTGATAAATACACTGAAAACGTGTAATACATATTAGACATGAGCAAGTTCGACGACGTAAGAATTCCACTATCTTATTTTAAAGAAATCGTAAGCAAAGAACAGTTAAGTATTTTAAAGTACGCTGAAAGAACTGACAAGTTTTTTCAGACAAGATGTCTTGACTGCAAAGGGAAAACTTACCGAATCAACAGAAAGAAGCTTTACAAACAGAAAAAAGATGGTAAGTTAGATGCAACGTTTTTAACGGATACCATTGTTGTTTACAATAGTATCAAGCATTCAGATGGAAATAGATATTCTTTTGAGTTTAACATTCGTATTGTTGACGGCGTTGTAGAAAATGTTACTCTTTATAATTTCGGACAGGGAGAGTTAGACGTGATGGAAGAAAATAAACCTTCCGCTAAAACCAAGTCCCCGAAAGGCATTCTAGGATTTTTTAAAAATTTGTTCGGTTGAACTAAACAATTCGCGCACCATCGAGTGATGAATGCGTGGAATATACCCTAATAATAAATATTATATATCATATAAGATAGAAAGAAAAAAAACTCGTTACCAATAAAATTGTGTGTAAGAGGGACATGTGCGTGTCCCTCTTTTTTATTTCGTAATTTTTATTGCTGTGTGTAATATTGATTATGAAAACTGGTGTAAATCCTGAAAAGGCATTTATTGTGTTTGTCTTGGGTTTAGGAATGGGAGTTATACTAGAATTAGGAGTTTTGCCTGTATTTGGAATGACGGCGATATGGATATGGGTTTTAGCTTTACAAGAGAAAAAGATTGACTAATTTATAATAACAGGGTATAGTTATATGATGACTAGGGGTCAATACCAAGACTGTGCGCAAAAAATAAATTTTATAATAGATTCGTTAGACATATTAAAAGGTGATATAGAATCTTTTGGCGGGTTTCAAACTGAAACAGTGGAAGAAGATTTTTGGGATAACATAGAACATGCGGTTGTAAGCTTACAAGACTGCATAGAGAATCTTGAAGCTGACGAAGCTGTTTGTATTTTAAAACAGTCGCAATGAATGTTTTTAAATTTATATTAGATTTTATTATGAAACTTTTCGCAACCAAAACAGAAGAAATATCGGTAGACGCTTCAGAAATACAAGAACAATTAAATAATCTTTCCAAAAGAATAGATTCTTTAAAACAACCCCAAAGCACAAGCGCTTCAAGTTCAGATCTTTCCGCAATGGGAGACATGATAGACACTCTTCATGATAAAATAAAAGAAGTAGAACAGCAGTGTAAAAATGATTCGTCAATTAAAAACATACAAGAAGAGATAAATAATTTAAAATCCCAAATTACAACTCTTAAATCTTCTAATAATATATCCGTTCCTCCAACTTCTGCAACCCCTAAATTTGAATTTATACTAGAAAAAGATAGCGAAGGATTTTCAGACGCTTCTTGGAACGACATAATTAAAAAAGGCCAAGAAATTCAATACGAGTATTGGAAAAAAGCCGAAGAAACTTGGAATAAAAAAGTTAAAATGTATGAAGGATGGCATGGATCTGCGATGTCTCCCGTAATAAAAATTATTTGTGAAGAGCCAGAATATTTATTTAAAAATACAGTTAGACTACCGGGGAGATTTTGCTTATCGTCAAATAGTAGATGGTCTTCTGTTTTAAGATTTTATACATTTGGAGATAAAGTGCTAAAAGATGATACTGGTTACGGTTACAAATGGGACTCTCCAGTATGTATTTATGTAGAAGGTAAAACCCATACCAAAATGTCTGACGGTGGAACAATGATTATGAAACCGTTTGAGCAAACAATCGAAGAAGTAATTATTTGCCCCATGATGAAAGGAATTCCTATTTATTTATCTGAAGATCAAGATAGATTATCTATTCGTAATTGTAAAATACTTTCTCATGGTGGTGCTCAAGTCGGAATAAGGCATGGTCCCCAATTAGCTGAAAATAATTACCCGTGGGAAGGTGTTACTCAAAGCAAAAAAGGAGATTCTAATGTTTGGATAACTGACCCTAGATTTGTTGACTTACAAATGGAAGGTCCACACAATAATAAAAGACCTCAAGCTGCTATGTTTATGTCTGGTGCTAATATTATTGTTCAAAATTTAAACCTCTATGGTTGGATGCAGGGACCATATTTTCATGGAGGTATCAACAGAATCATCAACGGTCTTACACAACATTGGGGAAATACCAGTGATGGAAGAATGTATTGCGCTAGAGATGAAGTTGTTTCTTATACTGTATCATATACTGATAACACTAAAGATACAGATTCTTTTAGCTGTATAGCTGGCAACTTTAAACAATGGTATCTTAAAAAACACAGCAGAGCTCCAGAAAAAGGAGGTTGGCATAATTATAACGAACCTATACTTTAAGTTTATTTATTTAGGCGTATAATATATATATGTCTAATAATAAACAAATATTTTTTCAAAGCTCCTTACCTCGATCTGGTTCGACTTTGTTACAGAATATAATTGGCCAAAATCCCAATTTTTATGTAACTCCAACCAGCGGTGTATTGGAGCTTGTTTTTGCTTCTAGACATAACTATTCAGAATCTCCAGAATTTAAAGCTCAAGATGCCAAAACAATGGAAAACGGCTTTAAAGGTTTTTGTAAATATGGTTTGCTTGGTTATTACCATTCCATCACAGATAAACCTTATGTAATAGATAAATCTAGAGGTTGGGGCTATTATCAAGATTTCTTAGACTTTTTTTACCCAGAGCCTAAAATTATCTGCATGCTCAGAGACCCAAGAGCCATCTTTGCTTCTATGGAAAAAATACACAGGAAAAACCCTCAGGTCGTTTCCGGTGTTGTTAATGATTCTGAGATGGTTGGTATAACAACTGAACAGCGAGTTGCGGTTTGGGGCTCAAGCCAACCAGTGGGATTAGCTTTTCAAAGGTTATACGATATCATACAAAAAGGCAATGATAAAAAAATGTTATTTGTTAAATTTGAACATTTAACTTCTAACCCTCAAGCAGAACTAAATAGAATATATAATTATCTTGGCGTTGAATCTTACGCTCATGATTTTAACAATGTCCAACAAATTACTGTAGAAGATGATTCTGTATACGGACAATTCGGAGATCATAAAATAAAAACTAAAGTTGAGCCGCCAGCAGAAGATTATAATGAAGTTTTAGGACAGCAATTAGCTGATAACATTAAACAATCTTATCAATGGCTGTACGATCATTTTAATTATTAAAAGTCACTCAATCGTAACGTGACAATACGCCTAATCACTGTAAGATTACAGTGTGGATTATTTACAATTCTGCTTCGATTGGTGGGCAAAAGGAGGCTTAGTTAACTTTGTTATACTAGGCAGCTCATTTTTCGTTGGTCTTTTTTACCTAAGTAATAAATTTAGTAAAGGTTTCGTCAACATTATGATCGGTGTCGTACCTCTTTTAGGACTTCTTGGCACAGTTGTTGGCATGATTCAGACTTTTAATGCGTTACAAAATACAGGAACAGACGTTCAATCATTAGCTGGAGGTATATCAAAAGCGATGATTACCACTTCTTCAGGTTTATGCGTAGCTATTTTCGGCACGATTTTTCTACCTCTTAAAAAACCTGAAAAGTTAGACGATTATGAATCTCTTGATGATTTATCAGCTGAACAGTTAGAACAAGTAATTCAAAATCAGAATAAAAACTTTTTCGATAGAATTAAATTACCTAAATTTAAATTACCTAAAATAAATATTCCTCCTAAATATAAATTTGTCAATCCTTTTCTTTAAATGACACTCATGGAAAAACAAAAGGTTCGAGCTTTATTTATTTCAGATGTGCATCTTGGGTCTGAACATTGTAATTATCCGGCTGTTTTAAATGTAATTAAAGATATTGAATGCGAATACATATATCTTGTCGGTGATTTTATTGATGGTTGGCTTCTAAAAAAGAATTTTAGATGGAAGCAAGAATACAACACCATCATTCAAAAACTTTTAAAACACGCAAGACACGGCACTAAAATTATATATGTTTGGGGCAACCACGATGATTTTTTAAATTCTTTTGATGGAACTTTTTTAGGTCGAAACGTGAAAATATGCAGGTCAACTGAACATGTCACCCTTCGAGGTAAAAGATTGTGCGTTATACATGGTGATGTGTTCGATGGCTTACTAACCAAATACAAATGGATACAAAAAGCCGGAGCTATTTTTTATGAGTTAAGCCTTAACCTTAATAAGTTTTTCAGATTATTTAAGTTT
>MDSW01163256.1_pt1 | contig 14764 bp, 16 predicted proteins | sample 811171 | NCBI WGS metagenome assembly MDSW01 (sample SAMN05326641, study PRJNA326480) | marine metagenome | isolation source: seawater | place: Atlantic Ocean: North West | collected 2012 | reverse complement strand
GGCAATGGAAATTATTGATGAATTAGAAAAAAATAAAAGAAAACTTTACGCTGGAGGAATAGGATATTTTACCCCCAATAATGAATTTGATACATGTATAGCTCTGAGGACGGCGCTTATTAAAAATAAAAATTTTTATGTTCAGGCTGGGGCTGGAATTGTCGCAGATAGTATTCCTGAGAATGAGTATACCGAAACAGTCAATAAAGCGAAAGCGCTTATGAAAGCAGTAGATTAAATGAAAATCTTATTAATAGATAATTACGATAGTTTTACTTACAATTTATATCATTACATCTCTAAATTTAGGAAAAAAGTTGATGTTGTAAGAAATGATAAAATCGATGCTAGAGAAATACTTAGAAAGGGATACGATAAAATTGTTATATCTCCAGGCCCAGGAAATCCCAACCAGGCGGGGAATTGTTTAAAAATTGTTCGACAGGTACATAAAAGTATACCAATTTTGGGTGTTTGTTTAGGTCATCAAATAATTGGACAGGTTTTTGGTGGAAAAATTATTAATGCAAAAAATTTAATGCATGGAAAAACAAGTAAAATTAAACATTTTAATATAGGGTTATTTAAAAATATAAAGAATAATTTTATTGCTACGAGGTATCATAGTTTAATAGTTGATCGCAAAAAGCTCCCTGATCAATTAATAATAACAGCTGAAACAAAAAACAAAACAATTATGGGGTTGATGCATAAAGACTATAATATTCATGGCTTCCAATTTCATCCTGAGAGTATTAGTACTAAAGTCGGAATGAAATTAATTAAAAACTTTATTAACAAATAGTATGTCTAGTATCGTAGAAAATCTTAAAAAAGGTAAGAACCTTTCATTTAATGAGAGTAAACTTCTATTTAATGAATTGATGGACGGAAAATACGATGAAAGTTCAATAATTGAAATATTAGAAGCTTTTTTAAAGAAAGGGGAAACAAAAGATGAATTGGCCGGGGGTATTTTTGTCCTTAGAGATAAAGCAAATAAAGTTAAAGCAGATCAAAACACTATTGATACTTGTGGAACGGGGGGAGACGGGCAAAACTCTTTGAACATTTCTACAGCCGCAGCAATTACTTTGGCAAGTATGGGTGTAAAAGTTGCTAAACACGGAAATAAAGCTATTTCTTCGAATTGCGGTTCAGCGGATGTGCTTGAAGCTTTAAAAGTAAATATTAATTTAAAGCCTAAAGAAGTTGAGGAAAACATTAACAAATTTAATTTTGCTTTCATGTTTGCTCCAAATTATCACTCTGCTATGAAACATGTTGGGCCAGCAAGAAAAAAAATGGGAAAGAAAACGATTTTTAATTTAATTGGACCATTAAGCAGTCCTGCTCAAGTAAAAAGACAAGTAGTCGGCGTATTTGATAAAAAATGGATGAGACCATTCGCTGAAGCATTAAGAGATAACAAGGTTATTCACGCATTTATTGTTAACAGTGAAGATGGAATGGATGAAATATCGCCTTTTGCAAAAACAAATATTGTTGAATTAAAAAATGGAAATATCAAAGAATTTATAATTGACCCGAAGAGTCTTGGCGTTGAGTTCACTGATAAAGAAAATTTGAAAGGTAAAAACGCAGACTATAACTCAAAAAAAATAATTGAAATTTTTAAAGGGAAATCAAACGAATTCTCTCAATCTGTTGCACTAAATGTTGCTGCTGGGTTAATTGTTTCAGGTAAAGAAAATAATTTTAAAAAAGCTTTCGATAAAGCATCCAAACATTTAGGGTCAGGGAATGTTTTTATCTTTTTAAAAAAAATTCAATCAGCATAATGGTAAATTTTTTAGAAAAAATTGTTAAAGAAAAAAAACATTCATTAGAATTGATTAAAAAAGAAAAATCTTTAGATTATTTAGAAAAGAACATTAAGAAACATAAATTTTTTAATTTTAAAGAAAGAATTGAAAAAAATAAAGGAGTTTCATTAATATCAGAAATTAAAAAAGCTAGTCCTTCCGCAGGTACTCTAGTTAACAATTTTAATCATTTAAATATTGCAAAAACATATGTTGAAAATGGAGCTTCCTGTCTCTCTATATTGACTGAAGAAAAATTTTTTTTAGGAAAATTAGAATTTATTGAAGATGTAAAGAAAAAGTTTGAAATACCTATTTTAGCTAAGGACTTTTTTGTAGATCCTTATCAAGTTGCTTTATCAAAAAGTTATGGGTGTGATTGTATCTTAATTATAATCGCAGCAATGGATGAGGGTCAGGCTGACGAAATATACTCTGAAGCTTTAAGACACAATTTATCTGTCATAGTCGAAGTGCATGATCGAAAAGAGGCTGAAATGGCATTAAAATATAATAAGGCTTTAATAGGTATAAATAATAGAAACTTGAAAACCCTAGAGGTTTCTATAAATAATACGATATCAATTTTTGAAATTGTGAAGGCTCATAAAGGGCCCCTTCTTTCGGAGAGCGGTATAAAGGATGAAAAGGATGCTGCATATATTTATGAAAAAACCGGGATAAAAAACTTTCTTATAGGTGAATCACTTTTAAAATCTGACAAACCGACTGAATTAATGAAAAAATTTATTCAAATAACTCAATAAATCCAGGCTTTATTTGAAGTTGTAATTTGAGAAGAACTTTTATAGAACATAAATGTACGAGGTTTGTTCTATGCTTACAAAAAAACAAAAAAATTTATTAATATTCATTAATAAAAAGATAAGATCTACTGGCATTTCTCCATCATACGAAGAAATGAAGAATTCACTCAACCTTAAGTCGAAATCTGGAATTCACAGACTAATTTCTGCACTTGAAGAAAGAGGTTTTGTAAAAAGACTTGCACATAAAGCTAGGGCATTAGAGGTAGTAAAACTGCCTGAGAACGCGAGTGCCAACGATATTTTTAATTCTTTTACTCCAAGTGTTATCAAGGGTGGGCTTGAAAATAAAACTTCGAACTCCAGTAAAATATCAGTATTAGGTAGTATAGCGGCAGGAACACCGATAGATGCGATACAACAAGAAGTTGATCAAGTAACTTTGCCAGTGGAGCTTCAAAATAATGGTGAACATTTTGGATTAAAGATAAAAGGTAATTCAATGATTGACGCTGGGATCAATGACGGCGACACGGTAATAATTAAAAAATCATCAACAGCAGACAATGGTCAAATTGCAGTTGTTCTTATCGACAATCAAGAAGCAACTTTAAAAAGAATTAGAAAAAAAGGTAAAACCATCGCCTTAGAGTCTGCTAATAAAGACTTTGATACCAAGATCTATGCGGCAAATAGAATTAAAATTCAAGGAAAACTGATTTCTTTATATAGAAACTTTCACTAAAATAGTTTAATTAATATAAATGTCTTTTATTTGTAGGTTCGCGCCCTCCCCTACTGGGCCTCTTCACATTGGTGGTGTTAGAACAGCTTTATTTAACTGGCTCCTTGCAAAAAAAAATAAAGGTAAATATTTTTTAAGAATTGAAGACACTGACAAAGAAAGATCAAAAGAAGAATTCAAAAAGCAAATAATTTCATCTTTAGAATGGTTGGGAATACAACATGATGACAAGGAATATATTCAGTCCAAAAATATATCAAAACATATAAAAATTGCAGAAGAATTAATAAAAAATGGTTTTGCATACAGGTGTTATTGTACTGAGGAAGAAATTAATGAACAAAAAGAAAACTGTAAAAAAAGAGGAATCCCATATGTTTACAATCGCAAATGGAGAGACGCAAAGGATCTTAATATACCAAAAAACCTGCAACCAGTGATAAGATTCAAAAGTAAAATTTCTGGCAACACAATTATAAAAGATTTGGTTCAAGGAGAGAGAAATATCTCTAATTCTACAATTGAGGACTTCATTATTTTAAGAAAAGATAAGTCACCGACTTATCAATTATCGGCCACTGTTGATGATCACGAGATGAAAATTACACACGTAATCAGAGGCGATGATCACATGATTAATTCATTCAAACAAAAACAAATTTATGAAGCAATGGGATGGAAGGTTCCTAATTTCGCCCATATTCCTTTAATACATAGCGAAAAAGGTAAAAAGTTATCAAAAAGAGATAACGCTGCCACACTAGAGGACTATATGAAGATTGGAATTATTTCTGATGCGCTAAGAAACTATCTTTTAAGATTAGGTTGGTCATACAAAGACAAAGAGATATTTTCAAAACAAGAAAGTATTGATTTATTTGACTTAACAGGTGTCGGAAAATCACCTTCGAAACTTGATATTTCGAGAATTTACTCAATTAACGAAACATATATAAAAACTTTAGACGAAAAAGAGCTATTTGACCACTTCAAAGAGTATATTTCAAAATATAAAAAGAAATTAGAGAAGTCTAAAGAAGCTCAAGTTTTCAAATCAATCTCGTTTTTAAAAAATAAAGCAAAAACGTTAGAAGATATTTGGGAAAATTCACAATACATAATTAATGATAAAATTGATATTAGTGAGGAGAATAAGCGTCTTATCGATGATTTATCTAAAAAAATAATAATAGACTTTATTAATGAATGTGAAAAAATGAAAACTTTTAATCGAGAAGAGTTGGAGTCTTTGATAAAATCCCTAATAAACAAACATAAAACCAATTTTAAAGGTATTGGGCAACCAATTAGGGTAGGACTAACCGGATCAAAATTTGGCCCAGGTATATTTGATTTAATACTTTCTTTGGAAAAAAGTGATGTAATTCAAAGACTTAAGAAAATTATTTAAATGAGCAAAGTAATTGTTTTTTCACCAAGTGAATTTGCTTTCGGGTACTCAGGTTGTAAAAGATGTTATTATGATTTAAAAGTTAACGATCTCAAAATCCAAACTGGATTTCCTTCTATTTTCTCAAAATTAGACTCACTTCAAAAAAAATATTATCATAATAAAAAAAGTTCTGTTTTAAATTCAAATTCACTTCCTGATGGAATAATCAAGACAGATTATTCAAAATTGCAGACTTCAAAAGTCCTTACAGATAATAATGGCAGAAAGTTTCAACTAAGAGGTAAAATTGATGCATATGTCAACCACCATGATTTTTTTTCTATAATTGATTTTAAAGTCACAAACCTAAATGAAAAAAAAATTAACACTTACAAGACTCAACTTATCAGTTATGCGTTTATGTTTGAAAATCCCAATGATGAAAGATCTTTAAAACTTTTTCCTGTAAAGAAATTAGGCATATTTTGTTTTGAACCAAATGAATTAAAAGAGACAAGCAACAAACCTTCCTTTGAAATGAACACAAGATTTTTTGAGATAAAAAGAGATGATGATTTTTTTCTTAGTTTTATTACAAGTGTTCTTGATTTTTTAGAGGGAGATACACCAAATTTTTCTGAAAATTGTAGTTTATGTTTTTTAAAAAGAAATAAATTTTCTTAATGACTCCGCTGCTAGATCTGTTGGTAAGGTTTTGGTTTTAAAACTATCTAAAATTTTTTCTGTATTCTTGATTTGATTTTCAATCATGTTCTGATTTTCTATAAATTCTGATACTTTATTATATATATTTTTTGCGTTACATTTTGATTGTAGTAATTCAGGTATAATCATTCTATCAGCGGCAATATTTATGATATTAGCATATTTGATTTTCACAAGCATTTTAATTAACAAAAAATTAATCAAATTCATTTTGTATATAATTATTGAAGGAATTTTCTGATTACATATTTCAAGTGAAATTGTTCCTGATTTTGTTACCGCAAAAACAGATTTTTTTAAAATATGATTTTTAATTTTTTCATCACTTATGACATCTGCGTTTTTTAATTCGCTTTGTTTTACAAAGTCTTCAACTTTTGTTCTTAAACTTTGTGTTGAATGAAATACAAACAAAAAATCTTGATATTTTTTATTCATAAGCTTTACGAAATCTATAAGTATTGGCATCAGTGTATTTACTTCTGAGATCCTACTGCCAGGAAAAATTGAAATAATCGCTTTATTTTTGCCAATTAATTGATTTATATCAATTTTAGATTTTTCATTTGATTCTAGAAGCGGGTGCCCAACAAACTCACAGCTTACTTCTTCCTTTTCCCAATATTTTTTTTCAAATTTAAAAAGAAGAAATATATGGTCAATAAATTGTTTAATTTTTTTAACCCTTCCCTCTCTCCAAACCCATACCTGTGGGGCAACAAAATGAACTGTTTTTATTTTAGGAACCTTTTTTTTTACAATTTTAGCAATCCTTAGTGTGAAGTCTGGGCTGTCAACAGAGAAAAGCAAGTCAGGATTAAATTCTATTATTTTTTTTGATGTATAATTAATATTTTTTCTAATTTTAAAAATATTTTTTAGAACTTTTGTGAATCCTAGATATGTTACTTCATGAAGATTTAATATCGACTTTATCCCAAGTGAGGTCAAGTTCTCACCTCCAAGACATAGAAATTCAATTTTTAAGTTCTTATCTCTTAATTTTGAGACCACTTTTGCGGCTAATTTATCGCCAGAAGGCTCTCCGGTTAATATAAATACTCTCTTCATTTAGCTAAAATAAACATTTTGTTTTTATTTGCAAAATTAATACATTTTCTTTTGTCTAAGAAAATATTTTGATTATTCTTCAAAACTATACCTTTAAGTCCGGCTTGTTTACATCCAATTAAAGTTTCAAATCCTATTGTTGGTAAGTCTATTCTTAAATCTTGTTTCATCTTAGGAAATTTAACTAGAACGCCACTTTTTATTAACTTTTTATTTTTTAATTCTTTAAGCATTTTTTGAGTGCCCCTATTGTCTTCAATTGCAACTATTTTTTTATTTTTTACAATAACACCCTGAGTATGATCATAGTTATTTATTTCTTTTAATCTTTTTATTCCACGAGAGATATCAATCTTATCGAGCCTATTAGGTTTTATTTTTGTATGATTCCCTTTTTTAAGAACGAGTTCTGGTATAAACTTAGTTGAGTCAATAGTTTTTATTCCCTCTTTTTTGAAAATTTTAATTATTTCTTTCAAGATTGCAGCGTCTCCGACTCTAGAGCTTTTAATTATACGAGGAATATAATACATTCCTTTAAGATCCAACCTAAGCTTTGAAAAATTTGGTTTATTTACCTTCCCGGCAAATAAAATATTTTTGCACTCGTTTTCTTTTAAAATTTTTATTATTTTTCCGAATTGACCTAAATTAACCGAGTATGAATTCTTTTTATTTTTGAAAAATTGTTTTTTTGTTAAATCAATAATTAAATGTTTAATTCTCTTTTTTTTAACATTTATTAAAATTTTTTGTGGAAGAAAAGTTTCCCCAAATATTAATCCAATCATTTTTCAGATAAAGGTGAGCAAATGGGTCTTTTTTTATCTTTCTCAATAAATTTTGTTACTTCTTGAACCAGCTCATTTCCTTCAAATTCTCCGTTTATTTTATTTAAATTTTCAAAAAGATTATTTGACGAAAATATTTTCTTATAAGCTTGATCAAGCTCAATAATTTTTTTGTTGTCGTATTTTTTTCTTCTTAGTCCAATTAAATTTATCCCCTTAAGATAGTTTCTGTTTCCAAAAGAAAGACCGAATGGTATTACATCTTTTAAAACTCCTGTCATTCCACCGATCATTGCAAGTCTACCTATTCTTGTAAATTGTTGCACAGCTGAGTTTCCACCTATGATAACAGAGTCCTCAATTGTTACATGGCCACCAAGGGGAACATTGTTTGCTATAATTACATTATTCCCGACGATACAATCGTGAGCTATATGTGATGAAATCATTAGTAAACAATTATTTCCAATTTTAGTAATGCCACCACCTCCCTCTGTGCCAGGATTAATTGTAACATATTCTCTAATAATATTTCTTTCCCCTATTTCTAAACGATTTTTTTCCCCTCTAAATTTTAAATCTTGTGGGTCAGATCCGATAGAAGCAAAAGGAAAAATTTTGGTATTACTTCCAATCTTTGTATTACCTTCAATATGAACATTTGAAATAAGTTCAACCTCGTCTAAAATTTCGACATTCGGACCAATGTAACAAAATGGTCCGATCTTGACGTTCTTATGTATTTTTGCTTTTTTGTCTATAATGCTTGAGCTGTGTATCATTATTTTCTATTTACTATTGTTGCAGACCATTCAGCATCTGCCATTCTCTTTCCGTTGACTTTTGCAGTTCCCTTGTATTTCCAAACTCTACCATGGGACCTAATAGCTTCTATTTCTAAATGAAGTTCACAATCTGGAATTATTGGATTTCTAAATCTTGCTTTATCAATACTCATTAAGAAAACGAGTTTTCCCTCATACTCTTTGGGATCAATACCATTCGCTGTTAATGCGGCTGCTGCCTGACCAAAAGCTTCAACAATTAATACTCCTGGCATCACTGGTTGTCCGGGAAAATGACCTTGAACAAAAAAGCTCTCTTTTTTCACATGCATTATGGCTGTAGCAGATTTAAGGGGCACAATGTTTATTAATTTATCAATTAAAAGCATTGGTTCTCTGTGAGGTAATAATTTTTCAATTTTTTTTCTATCAATAGAATTTTCAGTCATTTTTTTTCCAATTTTTTAAAAAATTTTTAAATGAAACGGCCGGGTAACCCATTACTACAGAATTATCATCTATATCTTTAATCACACCACTACCACCGCCAATTTTTACATTGTTACCAATTTTTAAATGTCCAGATATACCAGCTTGTCCGCCGATTGAAACATTATCACCAATGGTTGTGCTTCCAGCGAATCCAACTTGACCAGCAATCATGCAGTTTTTTCCTATTTTAACATTGTGTGCAATATGAACTTGATTATCTAGATATGTATTATCACCTAATACGGTGTCGTCTACTGAGCCTCTATCAATAGTGCAGTTTGTTGCTATCTCTACATTATTTCCAATCAAAACTTTACCTATATGAGGCATTTTAAAATTTTTATTTTTTAAAGGTATAAATCCAAATCCTTTCAAACCAATTTTACAACCAGACTGAATAACTACATTATCTCCAATAATTGAATTTTTTATATGTAAATTTGATCCAAGTGTCACATTATTTCCAATCACAACATTCTGCTCCACAACAACATTATTTCCAATATCAGAATTTTTACCAATTTTTACATTTTTTCCTAATAAAACATTATTACCAAATTTTACTTTTGGAAATTTTGATTTTATTGGTTTTTTTAAAGACAGGTCATTTTTATCAATATCAGCTGAGGGGTAAAAAACTTTTAAAACTTTTGCTAATTCAAATAAGACATTGTCTTTAACAATTCTTAAACATCCATCAGGTAAAAATTTTTCAAGTTTATGGTTAGTTATGCAACAACCAGCTTTTGTTTTTATAGCATGCTCTTTATACTTAATAGAGTCAAAAAAGCTTAGATCTTGCTGGGTAGATCTATCTAAAGTTTTGATATCATGTATTATTTTCTTTTCATTTTTTATTTCTTTTGGAAATAAAAAAGACAGATTTTGAGGTTTATTTTTTTTAAAAAAAACTACCTTTTTCATGTAATTAATTTAAATTTAAAGACTTTAATTCCTTATTTAGTAGCTCAGTAATAGTTTTAGTAAGATCTAAAGAAGCATCTCCGAGTAAAACATTTTTTTTGTCTATAATAATTTTAATGTTATTAGTTTTCATATAAGACTCCATAATCGGCGTTAATGAGTTTAGAAGCTTTTTTCTCGACTCCGACCGTTGTTTATTAATTTTTTCAAAAAAACTTCTCTTATCTTTTTGAAGGTTTGCTACTCTCTCTCTTAAAGCCTTAATTTTTTTTTGATACTCCTCATCTTTCAAGACATTTTTTTTTGATATTAAATCCTTTTCATCATCTAAAATTTTCTTTTCCAATTTAGTAAATTTTTCATTTGAACTTTTAATCTTTTTTTTCATAATTTCTTGTGCTTCCTTACCAGCTTTACTTTTATTTAAAACATAGGAGAAATCTACGAAATACGTGGTATTAGCAAAAACATGATTTGTTGAAAGTACAAAAATTAAGCATATTGTTAATATTATTTTTTTCATATTAAAATGTTGTCCCTAAATTAAATTTAAAACCTTGTGTTTGATCTGTATCGGCTTTTGTTACTTCTTTCGAAAATGTAAATGTAAGTGGTCCAATTGGTGAGAGCCAGCTAGTATTCAGTCCAACTGAAGATCTAATTTCGTTCGAATCATCCATGCCACTATTATAATCAACACCCCATAAATTTGCTGCATCAAAAAATAAACTTACATCGGCTTTGGTAGAGTCAGGTAATAAATTCGGTAAATTTGCCTCTAAATTTATTGCTGAAGCGTAATTTCCTCCTACATAGTCAGACCCATCTAGTGGTCCTACTTTTCTAGTTTTAAATCCTCTTAACCTATTTGAAGGTAAGAATATTCTTTTACTTATTCTCACATCGTCATCCAGACCATTTACTGCAGATGCATAAAATTTTAAAGACCCAACTATGTCCTCACCAAATGATTTGTAATTGGCTATCGCAATTGTGTTTCGAATTGAAGATGCATCTGACACTAATGGTAGGCTTTGATAAAAACTCGCTACATATCCTTTAGTAGGCATAAATACTTTATCTCTTTCATCTCGTCTAATTTGATAGTCAAAACCAAACTCATTGAAAGTTCCAGCTTGTTTTTTAAGCAGACTTGATGCAGTGTCGTCTACGGATAAATCATCTGAGCTAATAAATACCCCTGGTTGGATGTATATATTTGTGAATTGCTCAAAATCAGTACTTGCGCCAAGTGAAATCATGTCATTTTTATAACCCGAAACAGTTAGTTGATCATTTGTAAGTACGCCTGCGTTAAAATTTAATGAATTGCCTGTATAATTAAAATTAGGGTTCTTATATTCAATATTTCCTTTTACACTTGTGTCATTAACTTCTAAAAAAGATGATAAATTTACACCAGTTCCAAGCCAATTATTTTCCTTTATACCGACTTGAACAGTGCCTCCGTCTGAACCAACGCCAGCTCCTGCACTTATTTCTCCAGTTGGTTTTTCTTCGATGGTTATATCAATTATTTGAAGATCAGGTTCACTACCAACCTTTACCTCTTTTTTTACTGTTGCAAAAATATCTTTAGATCTTAGCTTAGCAATCGACTGATCCAATTTTAAATTATTAAAAGGATCTCCCTCATCTAAGAGAAGCTCAGATCTTATAACATCCTCATTAGTAATAGAATTTCCATATATATTTATTCTTTCAACCAGATTCTTTCTTCCCTCAAAAATATTTATTATTACTTCAATCCCATCATTTGAAACTATTTCATTTACTGAATGCTCAATAAATTGAAGGTCATTAAAATTAATTAAACGATCTAGTTCATCTAGAAGGTTTTTGATTTTGAATGGCGAATAAAAATCTCCAACAACTTTTTCAAAATCTTTATTTAAAGTTAAAAATACTTTTTTGTCTAATGCATCACTTATATTTGTAGAAACTTTAGTGACTTTATATCTCTTCCCAGCACTTATATTATAAATTAGTTCTGCTCCAGTTTCATCAATGACAGCACTATTTGAAAGAATTTTTACGTCATAATAACCTAAAGACTTATAATAGTTTTCCAGCAACCTCACATCTAACTCTATATTGCTAGTATTAAGGATAGTATTTCTAGTTAAAAATTTCCAAAATTTATTTTCTTCAGATACAATAATATCTCTTAATCTTTTCTCTCTTACTTTTTTATCTCCAATAAATTTTATCTGAGAAATTTTTAATCTTTCACCCTTCTCTAAAAAAAAATATAAATTTACTCGGTTATTAGAAAGTTCTTCTAATTTGGACTCTACCTCGGCTTTATTAAAACCTAAAAATTCGTACAAGTTTTTAATTTCTAAAACGTCTTGGTTAATATTATCTTTAATATACGGTCCTTTTTTTTTTGTGGTAATTCTTTTGAATATAAGATCTTTGAATTTGTCTGCTTTTTCACCCTCAATTATAATATCTGAAACTAATGGATACTCTTTTACGGCAATGTTCAAAATTTTGTTTTCAAAAGATATTTTTACATCTTCAAAAAAATTAGTTTCGTATAAACTTTTTAAGATTTCATTTATTTCATTTTTAGAATAATTTTGTTTTGACTTTATGTTTCCATATACTTTGATAGTTTCTTCATCGTATCTTTCATTACCAGTAATATTTATTTTGGAGTCCGCCCACGAGGAATTATAAATTAATAAATTTAAAACTATTAATATTGTATAAAAAAGTTTTTTGATCATTTTATCAAATTCAAAGTTGTTCTCCGAGCCCAAAGGTCTATAGCTAAAATTTCTTTAACATTTTTTGGTTTTTTTATAGCATATTTTTTATATTTTTTATCAGTCAAAACAAGACTTAAATGCCTTATAATTGATCTAAAACTTATTGTTTTTCTTAAAAACATATCAACTAATATTTCATTAGCTGCATTTATAATTATTGGGCTAGAATTATATCTATTTATTGCTTTAATAAATTTTAGAGGGGGAAAGTTTTTTTTATTTATCTTCATAAACTCTAATTTTCCTGAAATCTCATTTTTGTCTTCCTTAATAATATTTTTAATATCTAAATTTGACTCGTATATTGCATTCGCAATAGGAATTCTCATATCGGGGTTATGAAAAATAAATTTACTTGTCCCATTTTTTAGTTGAATGATTGCGTGAACTAATGATTGAGGATGAATTATAATATTAATTTTTTTTGAAAACTTTGGAAAAAGTAGCCTTGCTTCCTCAATTTCGAAAATTTTGTTCATTAAAGTTGCTGAGTCAATTGAAATTTTTTTTCCCATTGACCACTTAGGATGTTTTATTGCTTCCTCAGGTTTAATATTATTTTTATTTTTTTTTCTCAAAAAGGGGCCACCTGATGCAGTGATATAAATTCTTTCGATTTCCTCTTTTTCTTTTTCTAAAAGTTTCATTAAGGAGAAATGTTCAGAATCTAGTGGAATTAAATTTGTTTTATTTTTTTTTAGTATTTTTTCCAATAATTTCCAACCGCAAATAATAGTTTCTTTATTAGCTAATAATAGTTTTTTACTTTTTTTAGAAAAAAAAATTGTTGGCTCTAAACCTGCTATTCCTGATATTGCCGATACGGTAATATCATTTTGTAATTTAGGTAAGCTTAGATAGTTATTTAATATTCTTGTATTTGATTTTTTGAATTTTTTTATTATTTTGCTATAAATTTTGGGATCATTAATAACAAAATATTTTGGCTTATACTTTTTTAATTGTTCAGAAATTTTTTTTAAATTTGAATTAGCCATAAGAAGATTAATAAAAAAAGAATTTTTATTTAAATTTATTATTTTTAAAACATTAATACCTATTGAACCTGTTGAGCCTAAGATTGAAATTTTTTTTTTCATAATTTTAATGTATTAAGATTAAAGTTATAAATCCTACCGGTATTCCAAATAAGATACCATCAATTCTGTCTAATATTCCACCATGTCCTGGTAATAAATTTCCTGTATCTTTAATTTTTGCTTTTCTTTTTAAGAGAGAAAAAAATAAATCCCCCACTTGAACACCAAGAGAAATAGCTAAACCAAGAATAATGGAATAAAAGTTTAAAATACTTGTTGAAAAAAATACTAAAGTAATAGACATCGCTACTGCAAATAAAAATGATCCTAAACTTCCTGAAATAGTTTTATTTGGACTTACTTTTATTAATTTAGGTCCTTTAAAAATTTTACCGGTTAAGATTCCTCCTATGTCAGAAAAAACACAAATTAATAAAAGGATGAATACTAAAATTTTTAATTTTGAAATTGCCACTAAATAAATCAGAAATGATGAAATAAATAAAATATAAGAAGAAAAAAATAGGATTGAACCTAAATTCATAATATTTTTATTTTTAAAAATTTTTGAAGAGAGGGTAATAAACTCTATTACAGCTATAGTCGAGACGATGAAAATCGACAAGATGAAAAACTTTTCATTAATAAACATTAAGTAAAGAAAAATAAATAGTACAATTGAAGTTAATGTTCTTTTTTTAAATTCATTGCTCATAATTAAATCGCTCCGAAATTTCTCTTGATTGATTTGAAATTTTTAATAATTTTATTGAGATCTTTTTTTGTAAAATCTGGCCATAACTTATCTAGGAAATAAATCTCTGAATATGCTAATTGCCACAACATAAAATTACTTAATCTTTTTTTTCCTCCTGTACGTATTAATATATCTGGATCAGGAAAACTTCTAGTTTGAAGATTTTTGTCAATATTTTCCTCGGTTATTTTTGTTTTTTTGAGTTTTTTTATAGACTGGACTATTTCATTTTTAGACCCATAGTTTATTGCGAGATTTACAACAATCTTTTTGTTATTTTTTGTTTCTTTGATAGTTTGTTTGATTGTATCTTTAAATTTTTTTGGAATTTTGTCTACGTTGCCAATAATATTTATTTTTATACCATTTTTCTTTACATTATTCAGCTCATTCCTAAAATACAAACCAATTAAACTAAACAAAAAATTAATCTCTTTTTTTGGTCTCTTCCAATTTTCTGTGGAAAAAACATAAAAAGAGACAAATGGAACTTTAAGATTAATGGACTCCTGAACTATTTTTTTAACCGTGTTGACGCCATTTATATGTCCAAAATTTCTACTTTTGCCTCTTTTTTTTCCCCACCTGCCATTACCATCCATAATAAAGGCAATGTGGTTAAGTTTATTCATATTTGGCTAATCTCTTT
>MDSW01129223.1_pt1 | contig 14764 bp, 10 predicted proteins | sample 811171 | NCBI WGS metagenome assembly MDSW01 (sample SAMN05326641, study PRJNA326480) | marine metagenome | isolation source: seawater | place: Atlantic Ocean: North West | collected 2012 | reverse complement strand
ATTTATCTTTTACGGGTAAAAAAAATATTAGAAAAAATTTTGGTAAACTTAAAGAAAGTTTATCAATTCCAAATCTTATTGAAGTACAAAAAAATTCTTATAAACAATTAACTAAATTTGATACCAAAGTTGAGGCTCATTTAGTAAAAGGATTTGATAGAGTATTTAAGAGCATTTTTCCAATAGAAGATATAAATGATAAAGCAACACTAGAATACGTTTCATATAGATTTGATAAACCAAAATTTGACGTTGAAGAATGTATATCAAGAGGATTGACATATTCTGCCGCATTAAAATGTACACTTAGATTGGTTGTATATGAAATAGATACAGAGAATAATACAAAAGAGATTTTATCTGCCAAAGAACAAGAAGTTTATATGGGTGAAATACCCATGATGACTAACAGTGGTACTTTTATAATAAATGGTGTTCAAAGAGTAGTAGTTAATCAAATGCATAGAAGTCCAGGTGTATTTTTTGATCATGATAAAGGAAAATCACATGCGAGTGGAAAACTTTTATTTAATTGTAGAGTGATACCAAATAGAGGATCTTGGCTTGACTTTGAGTATGATGTTAAAGATTTATTATATTTTAGAATTGATAGAAAAAAAAAAATATTAGTAAGTACACTTTTATTAGCCCTAGGGTATAGCAAAAGCGATATTGCAAATGAGTTTTATGAAAAGGAAAATTATACTTATGATTCAAACAATAAAAAATGGAAAACTAAATTTGATCCAGAGAATTATAAATCTAAAAATTTTTCAGAAGAAGTTGTAGATGCAAGAAACAACAAGGTGGTAATTAAACCTGGAGAAAAAATAAATTTTTTAAATGCTAAGAAACTACAAAGCGATGGTCTTAAAGATATATATGTTTCAAATGAGTCATTAATAGGAAAGTTTCTTCATAAACGTATTGATTTAGAAGACACTGAGGATAAATTTGATATTGGCACTGAATTAAATGAAACAATACTTGATAAATTAATTGAAAATAAAAAAATAAATATTGAAATATCGAAAACCAATCCAATAAATAAAGGTCCTTATCTTCTTGTAACCCTTTTAAATGATAAAAATGAAACTAAGAATAACGCTATAAATGATATTTATAAAGTTTTAAGACCAGGAGAACCTCCAACTATTGAAATAGCATCTCAAATTTTCAATAACTTATTTTTTAGCTCTGAAAGGTATGATTTATCAGATGTAGGAAGAGTTAAGATGAATTCTAGATTAAATATAAATTGCTCAGACAAAATTACAATTTTAAGAAACGAAGATATAACCTCGATCATAAAAAAAATGCTAGAGTTAAGAGATGGCAAAGATGAAATAGATGATATTGACCATTTAGGAAATAGAAGAATCAGATCTGTTGGAGAGTTAGTAGAAAATCAGGCAAGAATGGGTGTTTATAGAATGGAGAGAGCCATAAAAGAAAAAATGACAACTATTGATGTTGAGTCTGCTATGCCTCAAGATCTAATAAATGCTAAACCCCTGACGGTTTCTCTAAAGGATTTTTTTGCTACTTCTCAACTTTCTCAATTTATGGATCAAACCAATCCTTTATCTGAAATCACTCACAAAAGAAGAGTCTCTGCTTTGGGACCAGGCGGGTTAACAAGAGAAAGAGCTGGATTTGAAGTTAGAGACGTTCATCCAACACACTATGGAAGAATTTGTCCAATAGAGACTCCAGAAGGACCAAATATTGGTTTAATTAATAGTCTATCTACGTATTCTAAAATCAACAAATATGGCTTTATAGAAAGTCCATATAAAAAGGTTCAAAATGGAAAAGTTGTTGAAAACATAGAATATCTTTCTGCTATGGAAGAAACAAAATACACTATAGCACAGGCAAACTCTAAATTGGATAAAAACGGAAAATTTACAGAGGAGTTAGTATCTTGCAGGCAAAATCTAAACTTTATTTTAGCGAAACCTGAAAATGTTGATTATATTGATGTATCGCCAAAACAACTTGTTTCAGTTGCCGCTTCTTTAATACCTTTCTTGGAAAATGATGACGCAAATAGAGCTCTTATGGGATCAAATATGATGAGACAAGCAGTACCATTAATGAAACCCGAGGCTCCATTGGTAGGAACTGGAATTGAGAGCGATGTAGCGCTAGACTCAGGAGTTACGATTGTAGCAAAAAGAGATGGTATAGTTGATAAAATAGATGGTAAAAGAATAGTAATTAAAGCTTTAGAAGAAAAAGATTTTTCAAAATCCGGTGTAGATATTTACAATTTACAAAAATTCAAAAGATCAAACCAAAACACTTGTATAAACCAAAAACCTCTAGTCAGAGTTGGTGACAATGTAAAAACAGGAGATATTATAGCTGACGGCCCTTCAACAAAAGTAGGAGAACTTGCTTTAGGAAAAAATGTAACTGTAGCATTCATGCCTTGGCAAGGATATAATTTTGAAGATTCTATTTTAATATCTGAAAGATGTGTTACTGATGATGTATTCACTTCAATTCATATTGAAGAATATGAAGTTATGGCAAGAGACACCAAATTAGGTGAAGAGGATATTACTAGAGACATACCAAATGTAAATGAAGAGTCTTTAAAAAATTTAGATGAATCAGGAATAGTTTATATAGGCGCAGAGGTAAAACCCGGAGATATTTTAGTTGGAAAAGTAACACCAAAAGGCGATTCAGCTTCTGGACCTGAAGAAAAATTATTAAGATCAATATTTGGCGAAAAAGCAATTGATGTAACTGACACATCTTTAAGAATGCCAAGTGGTAGTGGCGGTACCGTAGTTGATGTGAGAGTATTTAACAGACATGGTATTGAAAAAGATGAAAGATCTATAATAATTGAAAGGTCTGAAATTGAAAAAGTACAACAAGATAGATTGGTAGAAGAAGAAATACTCCAAAGAAGTATAAAGCAAAGCGCTATTTCAATATTATCTGGATTAAAGAATCAGAAAAAATTTAAGAACATGGATGTTGGTGAAATTATTAATAAGGTTAAAATAGAAGATATTTCAATTAATGAAATATTTAAAATTGTCGTTGTTGAAAAAAATGCAATTGAAGCAATGACTAAACTTAAGGATCAATTTAACAGTGCAAATCTTGATATACAAAATAGATTTGAGGATAAAGTATTAAAAATTAAACAAGGTGACGACCTACTTCCAAGTGTAATGAAAATGGTTAAAGTTTTTGTTGCTATGAAAAGAAGATTAAGACCAGGAGACAAAATGTCAGGAAGACATGGAAATAAAGGTGTGGTGAGTAAAATTGTTCCTGTTGAAGATATGCCCTATATGGAAAGTGGTCAACCAGTAGACATAGTTTTAAATCCACTTGGAGTACCAAGTAGAATGAATGTGGGTCAAATTTTGGAAACACATCTTGGGTGGGCATGTTCAGAACTTGGTAATAAAATAAAAGTTTTAATTGATAAAACATCTAAAAAAATTGAAAAAAATAATGATATTAAAAAAATACTATCCACTGTTTATAGTGAAGAATTTTACTCTAAAACAATTGATAAATTGTCGAATCCTGAATTTTATGACTATATAGAAAATATGAAAAATGGAATACCAATTGCTACTCCGGTGTTCGATGGAGCCAAAGAATTGGATGTCACAGATATGCTAAACAAAGCAGGGTTGCCTGCCTCAGGCCAAACTTTTCTTTGGGATGGAAGAACTGGTGAAAAATTTGACAGGCCAGTTACTGTAGGGACAATATACATGTTGAAACTCCATCATTTGGTTGAAGATAAAATTCATGCTAGATCAACTGGGCCATATAGCCTTGTTACACAACAACCATTAGGAGGAAAAGCTCAAAATGGTGGTCAAAGATTTGGAGAAATGGAAGTTTGGGCATTAGAAGCTTATGGAGCATCATATACTTTACAAGAAATTTTAACTGTTAAATCAGATGATGTTGCAGGGAGAGTTAAAGTATATGAAACTATAGTCAAAGGAGAAGAAAATTTTGAATCTGGAATACCAGAATCATTTAATGTTTTAGTTAAAGAAATCAAATCATTAGCATTAAATGTGGAGTTAAATTAATTATGAGCAAAGAACTATCAGATTTATTTAAAGATAAATCTATTTCTGAATCGCAAAATTTTAATAGCATAAAAATTACATTAGCAAGCCCAGAAAAAATTAAATCATGGACATATGGAGAAATAAAAAAACCTGAGACTATTAATTATAGAACATTTAGACCAGAAAAGGATGGTTTATTTTGTGCAAGAATTTTTGGACCTATTAAAGATTATGAATGCCTATGTGGAAAATATAAAAGAATGAAATTCAGAGGAATTATATGTGAAAAGTGCGGTGTAGAGGTAACAAAATCAAATGTAAGAAGAGAAAGAATGGGACACATAAATCTGGCTACACCAGTTGCTCACATTTGGTTTTTAAAATCTTTGCCTAGTCGAATTTCATTAGTTATAGATATGAAATTAAAAGAAGTTGAAAAAGTACTATATTTTGAAAATTTCATAGTTGTAGAACCTGGATTAACTGGGTTAAAAAAATATCAACTGCTCAATGAAGAAGAGCTTATTAAATATCAGGACCAATATGGTGAAGAGTCATTTACAGCTGGAATAGGTGCCGAGTCTATATTAGATATTTTAAAATCTATAGATTTAAAAGCTGAAAGAGATAAGCTTTCAAAATCAATTAAAGAAACTAAATCTAAAGTTACCGAAGAAAGAAACGTTAAAAGATTAAAATTAATCGATTCATTTATAGAGACAGGAAATAAACCAGAATGGATGATTTTAACTACAGTTCCTGTAATTCCTCCAGAACTTAGACCATTAGTTCCTCTTGATGGAGGCAGATTTGCCACTTCTGATTTAAATGATTTATATAGGAGAGTAATTAACAGAAATAATAGATTAAAAAGATTAATAGATCTTAAAGCTCCAGATATAATTATTAGAAACGAAAAGAGAATGTTACAAGAGTCTGTTGATGCTCTTTTTGATAACGGTAGAAGAGGCAGGGTTATTACAGGTACCGGAAAAAGACCTCTAAAATCTTTAGCTGAAATGTTAAAAGGAAAACAAGGTAGATTTAGACAAAACTTATTAGGAAAAAGAGTAGACTATTCTGGAAGATCGGTAATAGTAGTTGGTCCAGATTTAAAATTACATGAATGTGGGTTACCAAAAAAGATGGCATTAGAATTATTTAAACCATTTTTATATGCACGACTTAATAAATTAGGTTTAGCATCGACAATAAAGCAAGCGAAAAAATTAGTAGAGAAAGAAAGAGAAGAAGTATGGGATGCTTTGGAAATTATTGTAAGAGAACATCCAGTATTATTAAATAGAGCGCCTACACTACATAGACTTGGAGTACAAGCATTTGAACCAAAATTAATTGAAGGTGACGCTATTCAACTTCATCCATTAACTTGCGCGGCTTTTAATGCTGATTTCGATGGCGACCAAATGGCGGTACATGTTCCGCTAAGTTTGGAGGCACAACTTGAAGCTAGAGTTTTAATGATGTCTACTAATAATATTTTAAGCCCATCAAATGGAAAACCAATCATAGTTCCAAGTCAAGATATGATTTTGGGAATTTATTATTTGTCACAACCATCATATCAAAATGAAAAAATTGAAGGTTATTTTGTAAATACAGATGAAATTCTTCAAGCATTAGAAAATGGAAGTATAAAAATTCATTCAAGAATAATATCAAGATTTGAAACAGTTGATGATAAAGGGAACAAAAAATTTGTAAAATACACAAGTACGGTGGGTAGATTTTTATTAGCTGATATAATTCCAAAAAACATAAATAATAAATTTTCATTAGTAGATAGATTGCTACCAAAAAGAGTAGTTTCAGAAGTGATAGATCATATTTTCAGGTTTTCAGGACAAAAAAATACTGTTATTTTTTGCGACAAATTAAAGGATTTGGGTTTTAAATACGCATTTAAAGCTGGCATATCTTTTGGAAAAGATGATTTAGTTATTCCAGAAAATAAAGAACAACTTATTGAAGAAACAAAAAAATTAATCTCCGAGTATGAAAATCAATATTCAGAAGGACTTATTACAAGAGGTGAAAAATATAATAAAGTTGTAGATGCCTGGTCTAAATGTACTGACAAAGTAGCTTCAGAAATGATGAAAAGAATTTCAGCAACAGAAGTTACAAAAGATGGTTTAAAAATTAATTCAGTATTTATGATGGCTGATAGCGGAGCCAGAGGATCTGCGGCACAAATGAAACAGCTCGCTGGCATGAGAGGTCTAATAGCTAAACCATCGGGAGAAATTATAGAAAGTCCAATTACCTCAAACTTTAAAGAAGGTTTAACTGCTTTAGAATATTTTAACTCAACACATGGTGCTAGAAAAGGATTGGCAGATACAGCATTAAAAACAGCAAATTCAGGATATTTAACAAGAAGACTTTGCGATGTGGCACAAGATTTAACAATAGCAAGAAAAAAATGTGATAAACCAGGATTTATTCAACTAAGTGAAATTATTGAAGGCGGAAATGTAATTGTAAGTTTATCAGAGAGATCTCTAGGCAGAATTGCAGCGAAAGATATTAAAAATCCAATCTCTGGAGAAATAATTATTAAAAAAGAACAAATGATAGATGAGGAGGCCTGTGAAAAGATTGATGGAGCTGGTGTTAAAAGTATAGATGTGTACTCAGTCATTACGTGTAGTTTGCCAGATGGTGTTTGTTCAACTTGTTACGGTAGAGATTTATCAAGAGGTATATTAGTTAACGTTGGTGAAGCCATAGGTATGATTTCTGCACAATCAATCGGTGAGCCCGGAACTCAATTAACGATGAGAACATTTCACGTTGGAGGTACCGCATCAATTAAACAGGAAAGTCAAATTGTAACAAAATCTAAAGGAATATTAAAAATAATTAATACAAATTTAATTGAGGATTCTAAGAAAAATTTAATAGTAATGGGAAGGAACACTCAGCTATCAATTGAAGATGAAAAAGGTATGCAAATAGCTGTTTATAAAGTTCCATATGGATCAAAACTATTTTTCCAAAATGGAGACAAAATAAATGATAATACTAAAATCTGTGAATGGGATCCTTATACTACTCCAGTAATAGCTGAAAAAAGTGGTATTGCTAACTTTGTAGACCTAATAGATGGAGTTTCAATTGCAGAAACAACAGATGATGCAACAGGTATTTCAACTAAAACTGTAATTGATTGGAAGACACAGTCTAAAAATACAGATTTAAAACCTAGAATAACTTTGAGAGATGAAAAAGGAAATGTAATCAAAAAAGCAGATGATAACGAAGCCAGATATTACCTAGTGCCAGACTCTATTTTGTCAGTTTCAGATGGACAAAAAATTCATGCTGGTGACGTAATTGCAAGATTACCTAAAGAAACATCTAAAACTAAAGATATTACTGGAGGATTGCCAAGAGTAGCTGAACTATTTGAAGCTAGAAAAGCCAAAGACAGCGCAATCATTGCAGAAAATGATGGTAAAGTTATATTTGGAAAAGAAGTAAGAGGCAAACAAAGAATCACTATTGAGGCTGAAAACGGTGACAGCTCTTCATATCTTATACCAAAAGGTAAACATATTAATTTTAATCAAGGGGAAAAAATTAAAAAAGGAGAATATTTACTCGATGGTCAACCATTGCCACATGACATTTTAAGAATATTAGGTATTAAAGAATTAACAGAATATTTTGTAAACCAGGTACAAGAAGTATATAGATTGCAGGGCGTTATAATCAACGACAAACATATCGAAACAATATTAAGACAAATGCTTAAAAAAATTGAAATAAAATCAACTGGTGACTCAAATCTCTTACCTGGAGAAATTATTGAAAAAACTACTTTCGATGAAATTAATTCAAAATTAAAAAGCGAAGGAAAAGCAGAAGTTATTGGGGAAAGAATTTTAATGGGTATAACTAAAGCATCATTGCAAACAGAATCATTTATTTCTGCTGCGTCATTTCAAGAAACAACAAGAGTTTTAACAGACGCTGCAATCAAAGGAAAAACAGATAAATTAAAAGGACTTAAAGAAAACGTAATAGTTGGAAGATTAGTTCCAGCAGGAACAGGTTCAGTAAAAGTTTCTTTGAATTCTAAAGCAAGGGAAGATGATAACGCTTATTTATCTGAAAAAGATAATCAAGAATCCCTAGAAAATCAGCCTACAAATCAATAAATATTATATTTTATCAGCCATTTTAGTTTGACAAATCAAGAATATTAAGTATTTTGGCGATATTTTTTTGGTTGGAAAGTAGTACTTAGTACTAAACGCTGCCAAACTAGCCGCTGATAAATTTCTTTCCAAAAATATAACTATTATGCCAACAATAAACCAATTACTAAGAAAAAAAAGATCTAGACCAAAAGCTAGGAATAAGGTTCCTGCATTGGAGCAATCACCACAAAAAAGAGGAGTGTGTTTAAAAGTTTATACAACAACACCAAAAAAACCTAACTCTGCTTTAAGAAAAGTTGCTAGAGTAAGATTGTCTAATGGTCACGAAGTAATATCATATATACCTGGCGAAGGACATAATTTACAAGAACACTCAGTTGTTTTAATCAGAGGCGGTAGAGTAAAAGATCTACCGGGTGTAAGATATCATATATTAAGAGGGAATTTAGATACACAAGGTGTAACAGCAAGAAAACAACAAAGATCAAAATATGGAGCAAAAAAAGGAAAGTAAAATAAATGTCTAGAAAAAGAAAAGCTCCAAAAAAAATACCAATAGTTGATCCAAAATTTAAATCAGCAATTATTCCAAAATTAATAAATTCAATAATGTACGACGGAAAAAAAACTACTGCTGAAAAGATAGTCTATGATGCATTAAATAAAATTAAATCAAAATCAAAAGATGAACCAATAAATGTTTTTAACGAAGCAATAAATAATATTAGGCCTACTGTTGAAGTAAGATCAAGAAGAGTAGGAGGTGCCACTTATCAAGTTCCAGTAGAAGTAAGACCTAAAAGATCTCAAGCTTTAGCGCTAAGATGGTTAATCGATGCAACAAGAAAAAGAAAAGATAAATCGATGTCTGATAAATTATTTAATGAAATATTTGATGCGTACAATAAAAAAGGTTCGTCAATAAAAAAGAAAGAAGATACACATAAAATGGCAGAGTCAAACAAAGCTTTTGCCCATTATAGATGGTAATTAATTATGCCTAGAACTCACGATATAGATAAATATAGAAATATTGGAATTATGGCTCATATCGATGCTGGCAAAACTACAACAACGGAAAGAGTATTATATTATACAGGAAAGAGTCATAAAATTGGAGAAGTGCATGATGGTGCCGCTACTATGGATTGGATGGAACAAGAGCAGGAAAGAGGAATAACTATTACATCTGCTGCAACTACTTGTTTTTGGAGAGATCATAGAGTTAATATCATTGATACACCAGGTCACGTTGATTTTACAATTGAAGTTGAAAGATCATTAAAAGTTTTAGATGGTGCAGTAGCTGTATTTGATGGAGTTGCTGGTGTTGAACCTCAATCAGAGACAGTATGGAGGCAAGCAGATAAATATAAAGTTCCAAGAATATGTTTTGTAAATAAACTAGATAGAACAGGCGCAAACTTTTTTAGATGTGTCGATATGATAAGAGATAGATTAGGATCAAAACCATTAGTTCTTCAAATTCCTGTTGGAATAGAGGCTTCATTAAAAGGGGTTGTAGATTTAGTTAAAATGAAAGCAGTTATTTGGAAAGATGAAACTCTTGGTGCTGAGTTTGAGTATCAAGACATACCTTCGGATTTAAAAGAAGTTTGCGATAAATATAGAAAAGAACTGGTTGAAACTGCTGTTGAACAAGATGAAAAATTAATGGAAAGTTATTTAAATGGTGACGAAATTAAAGATGAGGATTTAATTAAATGTATAAGAAAAGGTTGTTTAAATTTCGATTTTGTGCCGGTAATTACAGGCTCTGCTTTTAAAAATAAAGGAGTTCAACCTCTTTTAGACGCTGTAGTTGATTTTCTACCGAGCCCTAAAGATTTAGGATCAATAAAAGGTACAATACCAAATACAGAAGACGAAATAGAAATGAAGTTTGAAGATAATGCGCCATTTTCGGCTCTTGCATTTAAAGTTGCCAATGATCCATTTGTAGGATCTCTTACATTTATAAGAATATATTCTGGAACAGTTAAATCTGGTACTGGAATTTATAACACATCCAAAGATAAAGAAGAAAGAGTTGGGAGAATGCTATTAATGCATGCAAATTCCAGAGAAGATATTAAAGAGGCAAACGCTGGAGATATAGTAGCACTTGCAGGTTTAAAAAATACAATTACTGGACATACATTGGCAGATGAGAGCAATCCAATACTACTTGAACCAATGGAATTTCCTGACCCAGTAATTGAAATTGCAGTTGAACCAAAAAGTAAAGCTGACCAAGAAAAGATGGGGGAAGCCCTAGGAAGATTAGCAAAAGAAGACCCATCTTTTAGAGTAACTTCTGATGAAGAATCAGGTCAAACAATAATTAAGGGCATGGGTGAGCTACATTTAGATATTATTGTTGATAGAATGAAAAGAGAGTTTAAGGTCGAGGCTAATATAGGAGCTCCACAAGTTGCATACAGAGAAACAATCTTAGGTTCAGCAGAAGCAGATTATACCCATAAAAAGCAGAGTGGAGGTGCTGGCCAATTTGCTAGAGTAAAATTACAATTAGAACCATTAGACCCAGGAAAAGGAAGGGAAGTTGAAAATAAAATTAAAGGCGGAGCAATACCTAAAGAATTTATACCTGGTGTAGAAAAAGGTATTGAAAGTGTATCTGACAATGGAATTTTAGCTGGTTTCCCAATAATTGATTATAAAGTTACAATCGTTGATGGATTACATCACGATGTAGACTCAAGCGTTTTAGCTTTTGAGCTAGCTTCGAGACAATGCTTTAAAGATGCATGTCAAAAAGCAACATTAAAACTTTTAGAACCAGTTATGAGAGTTGAAGTTGTTACACCAGAAGATTATATGGGTGATGTCATTGGAGATTTAAATAGCAGAAGAGGACAAATAAATACGCAAGAACAAAGAGGAAATGCAACAGTTATTACAGCGATGGTTCCACTAGCTAATATGTTTGGTTATATAAATGCTTTGAGATCAATGTCACAGGGAAGAGCTCAATATTCAATGTTTTTTGATCATTATGATAAAGTTCCACAAAATGTTCAAGATGAAGTTACAAAGAAAACAGGTACATAAAAATGGATAAACAAAATATTCGAATTAAACTAAGAGCTTATGACAATAAAATCTTAGATCAATCTACAGAAGAAATTGTAAATACTGTTAAAAGAACTGGAGCCAACATTAAAGGACCCATACCTTTACCAACGAAAATTGAGAGATATACTGTTTTAAGATCACCTCATATAGATAAAAAAAGTAGAGAGCAATTTGAAACTAGAACGCACAAAAGATTAATTGATATTATAGAACCAACACCTCAAACCGTCGAAGCATTAATGAAATTAGATTTAGCTTCTGGTGTTGATGTAGAGATTAAAATATGAGTAATTTAGAATTAATTGGAAAAAAACTTGGCATGACTAGAGAGTTTTATAAAACAGGTTTATCTGTTCCAGTTACTGTACTAAAGATGGAAAAGGCAAGAGTAATTGGTCTTATAGAGAGTGAAAAAAGGGGCTATACCGCTATTCAAGTAGGTTTTGGAAATATTAAAAGCTCCAAATTATCAAAACAAATGAAAGGTTTTTTTGCAAAGAAGAATACCGAACCTAAGAAAACTTTAAGAGAAATTAGAATTGATAATATTTCTGAATTTAAAGAAGGCAATGAATTTGGAATTGAAATATTTGAAAATACAAAATTTGTTGATGTAAAGTCAAAAACTATTGGAAAAGGTTTTGCAGGCTCAATGAAAAGACATAACTTTTCAGGATTAAGAGCATCCCACGGAGTTTCAGTTTCACATAGATCTCATGGATCTACTGGCCAAAGGCAAGATCCAGGCAAGGTTTTTAAAAATAAAAAAATGGCAGGACATATGGGAGATAAATATAGAACTGTACAAAATCTTGAGATTATTAAAAAGGATATAGAAAATCAGCTTCTTTTTATTAAAGGATCTATACCAGGATCTAAAAATAGCGAAGTTATGGTTAAAAAATCAATTAAAAATATAAATAAATCTACAATTGTTGAAAAAATTGAAGCAGCAAAAAAAGCTAAAAATCTAGCTGATAAAAAAAAGAAGTAATTTATGAAAATAGAAAAATTATCAATTGATGGAAATAAAAATATTTTAGAAGTTACTGATAAAATATTTACCGATAAAATAAATAAAAAATTAATAAGCGAAATTTTGTATAAAAATATTGCAAACTTTAAAGGCAGAAAAGCAAAAACAAAACAGAAAAATGAAATTGTTGGTTCGACTTCTAAAATCTACGCTCAAAAAGGAACAGGTAATGCTAGACATGCCAGCAGAAAAGCTCCAATTTTTGTAGGCGGTGGTGTCGCTCACGGTCCAAAAGGCGAAACTGCATATAAAACCAGAAAGTTAAACAAAAAAGAAAAAAAACTAGGTCTATCAACGTTAATTTCTGAAAAGAATAAATTAAAAGATTTAATTGTTTTTAATGATTTTGAAAAAACTATATTAAAAACAAAAAGTATGTTTTTACTTCTTAAAAAATTCGAAGCAACAAATTCAATAATTGTTTTAGATAAAAAATCTCAAGAAAAAATTGGCAGATCATTAAAAAATATTCCAAATGTTAAAATTTCAGATATTACAAACTTAAGTTTGTACGATTTAGTTAAATATAAAAAAGTAATTTTTACAGAGTCATCAATTAAAGAATTAGAAAAAAGGTATAAATGATTAAAAAATCTGACATATATGATAAAATTATTAGTCCTATTGTGACAGAAAAATCAACTAATTTATCTGAACATAATAAAATAGTATTTAAAGTTAATAAGAACTTTAATAAAAATCTAATTAAAAAAAATATTGAAAAAATATTTAAAGTTGAAGTCACAAAAGTAAATATTGTTAATAAAAAACCTAAAATAAAATCTACAAGAGGAAGAAAAATAAAAGTTCCAGGATTTAAAAAGGCAATAGTAACACTTAAAAAAGGACAAAATATAGATCTAACTACAGGGATTTAAATACAAATGGCTTTAAAACATTATAAACCGTACACGAAATCTTCTAGGTCAACAATATTGACTGATAGATCAAATTTATGGAAAGGTAAGCCTTATAAACCACTTACTGCACCAAACAAATCTGTAAAAGGTAGAAATAACCTAGGACGAATTACTGCAAGAAATCATGGTGGTGGTCATAAGCAAAAATATAGAATTATTGATTTTTATAGAAAAAAACTAGATGTAGTAGGATCTGTTGAGAGAATTGAATATGATCCAAATAGATCATGCCATATCATGCTTGTTAAATTTGAAGACGGTGAAATTTCATATTATCTTGCGCCTCAAAAAATTAAAGTAGGAGATAAAATTCAAAATGGATCAAATTCTGAAATAAAAGTTGGCAACGCCTTGCCTCTAAAAGACATTCCAGTTGGTATCGATATTCATAATGTTGAACTTCAGCCTGGCGGAGGAGGTAAAATTGCTAGAGCAGCAGGTGCACACGTTACAATTTCAGGATCTGATGGAAACTATTCAATAATTAAAATGACATCCGGAGAAGTTAGAAAGATAGATTCAAATTGTTTCGCTACGATAGGTGTCTTGTCAAATCCAGACCAAAAAAACATTAGTATTGGTAAAGCTGGAAGATCTAGATGGCTTGGCAGAAGACCTCATACTAGAGGTGTTGCCATGAATCCCGTTGATCACCCTCATGGTGGTGGAGAAGGAAAATCTGCTGGTGGAAGACATCCAGTATCACCTACCGGTGTATCAGCAAAAGGATTAAAAACTAGAGATAACAAAAGAACTGATAAATTTATAATTAGGAGGAAAGGTAAAAAATAATCATGGCGAGATCTGTTTGGAAAGGACCGTTTGTAGAAGAAAGCTTAATTAAGAAAGTTGAGTCTGAAAAAAATAATCCTAAGAGAAAACCAATCAAAACCTGGTCAAGAAAATCGACTATATTACCTGACTTTGTTGGCATAAGTTTTTTAATTTATAATGGAAAAAAATTTATACCAATTACAATTTCTGAAGATATGGTTGGACATAAATTTGGAGAATTTGCACCAACCAGACAATTTGCTGGTCATACACCAGCAGACAAAAAAGCTAAAGAATCTGAACCTAGCACAGAAAAGAAATAAATATGAAAAAAGATAAAAAAAATAAAACTGATTTAAAAACTGTAAAAGCAATAAATAAAAGTGTTAGATCAAGTACAAGAAAACTATCACCAATCTTAAGATCAATAGTTGGAAAAAAAGCAGATGAAGCTATTAGAGATTTATCTTTTTCAGAAAAGAGAATATCTAAAGATATTAAAAAAACCATTTCTTCAGCTGTAGCTAATGCAGAAAATAACTATCAATACGATATTGATAAATTAATTATAAAAGAGGCTTTTTGTGGAAAGCAAATTATAATGAAAAGATTTAGAGCTAGAGCTAAAGGTAGAGCATCACCAATTTTAAAACCTTATTCAAATGTTACAATTATATT
>MDSW01089236.1_pt1 | contig 14766 bp, 14 predicted proteins | sample 811171 | NCBI WGS metagenome assembly MDSW01 (sample SAMN05326641, study PRJNA326480) | marine metagenome | isolation source: seawater | place: Atlantic Ocean: North West | collected 2012 | reverse complement strand
AAGGCGTTGGTCTTGGAGATAAATTTTTAAGGCATATAGAAAGATGTAAAATTTTACTTCACTTGATAGACCTTTCAGAAGAAAATTTGTTTTATTCGTATAAAAAAATCAAATTAGAACTATCTAATTATGATAAAAATTTAACAAAAAAGAAAGAAATTGTTTTTTTTAACAAGTCAGATTTAATAAAGAATGATGAGATAAATGAGAAATTAGATGAGTTTAAAAGGAAAATTAAAACTAAATATGAAATTATTTCTGTTTATTCAAATAAAGATATCCAGAAAATAAAAAAATTATTGGTTAATTATGTTAATTAAGAATGCAAATAAAATAGTTTTAAAACTTGGCTCTTCTACTATAGTTGATAGTAAAGGTGTTTTTAAAAAAAAGTGGGTGACTTCTCTTATAAAAGATATCAAGAAATATGGAAAAGAAAAAAACTTCGTAATTGTTTCTTCTGGAGCAATCGCCCTTGGTCAAAAATATCTTAAAATTAAAAAAGGGAAAGTTAAATTAGAGATGAGCCAAGCTATTGCGGCTGTTGGTCAAATTCATTTGGCAGGAGAATTTCAGAAAATTTTTGATAAATATAAGATTAAAACAGGTCAAATTTTGATTAGCCCAGATGATACAGAGCAAAGAAGGAGAGCTATAAATGTTAGAAGAACTTTTGAAAATTTGTTTAAACTTAAAGCTATCCCAGTAGTAAATGAAAATGATTCAACGGCAACAAGCGAGATTAAATATGGAGATAATGATAGATTGGCTGCAAGAGTAGCGCAAATAATTGGAGCTGACATGCTGATATTGTTTTCTGATGTTGATGGTCTTTATGATAAATCAAAAGGTAAAAAAATCATAAGAGAAGTAACCTCAATCAATGATAAAATTACATCGCTTGTAGATAATAAAAAAAATAAATTTGGCTCCGGAGGTATTTCTACAAAGTTAGATGCTGCTAAGATTTGTATGAATTCAGGTTCTCATATGTTTATTGCAAATGGTAAAGTAAATAACCCAATTTTTAATATGATTAAAAATAATAAATATACTCATTTCTTGCCAAAAATTTCTACTCTGGATGCTAGAAAAAAATGGATTATCGGCTCTCTTAACTACAATGGAACCATATATATTGATAAAGGTGCAGCTAAAGCTTTGTTAAATGGTAAAAGCTTACTCGCTGCTGGTATAACTAAAATAAACGGAAATTTTAAAAAGGGAGAAAATGTAATAATTTTAGATCCAAATAATGTTCAGTTAGCCAGGGGATTATCCTCTTTTAGCTCTGTTGAAATAGATAAAATTAAAGGTAAACAAAGTAAAGAGATCGAAACAATTCTTGGTTATCTTAGCAAAACTGAGGTAATCCACAAAGATGATATGGTAATATTATAAATGAATTATTTGGAGTCGATAGGAAAAAATGCAAAGAAAGCCTTTGAAGAATTAAAGGGCGTAAAACATAAAAGAATAAAAAAAGTTTTAGAAAATTACAATCAATCACTTTTAAAAAATACTAATAAGATAATCAGAGAAAATTTAAAGGATGTTAAGAATGTTAAAAGAAAGCATTTAGTTGACAGACTAATTTTAAATAAAAAAAGAATTGAAGGTATAAGACATTCAATAAATGAAATAGCTAAGTTCAAAGATCCCGTTGGAAGAGTTTTAGAAACATGGCGTAGGCCAAATAATTTGACAATAAAAAAAACGACAACTCCAATTGGTGTTATAGGTGTAATTTATGAAAGCAGACCAAATGTAACAGCTGATGTTGCAGCCTTATGTTTAAAATCAGGCAATTGTTCTATTTTAAAAGGTGGATCTGAGGCTTTTAATTCGAACAAACTATTAGCAAATTTGTTTAGAGATAATTTAAGAAAAAACAATATCAATCAAAACTGTGTTCAGTTTATTGAGAAAAAAAATAGAAAAATAGTAGATCAACTTTTATCAAAAATGAGTGCATACATTGATGTAATTGTACCCAGAGGAGGGAAGGGACTTGTGGCAAAAGTACAAAAGTTTTCTAATGTACACGTTATTGGCCATCTTGAGGGATTATGCCATGTTTATGTTGATAAGACTGCAAATATAAAAATGGCAAAAAAATTGATTGTAAATGCAAAGATGCGAAGGACAAGCATTTGTGGAGCAGTTGAAACTCTATTAATTGAAGAAAAAGCTTTAAACTCACATGCTAAAGAAATAATAAATGCTCTTATAAATTCAGGCTGTGAAGTAAGAGCTGATAAAAAAGTTAATAAACTTTTTAAAGGAAAACTAAAAAAAACAATAGAAAAAGATTGGAAAACAGAATATCTGGATGCAATTATTTCAATCAAGGCAGTTAAAAATGTAAATTTTGCTGTAAAACATATTTTAAAATATGGCACAATGCATACTGATAGTATAATTACAAATAACTCCAGGAGTGCTAAAGTTTTTTTACAAGGGGTCAATAGTTCAATTGCCATGCACAACGTTTCAACTCAATTTGCAGATGGTGGTGAGTTTGGATTCGGGGGTGAAATCGGGATATCGACTAATAAATTACCACCTAGAGGTCCTGTCGGAATTAACCAACTGACTTCTTATAAATATATAGTTTCAGGAAAAGGAGTCATAAGACCTTAGTTAATGGTTGAACTCAAAAATAGTAGAATAGGTATTTTGGGCGGAAGTTTTGACCCAGCGCATAAAGGGCATCTAATAATTTCTAAAGTTGCATTAAAAAAATTAAACCTTAAAAAAATTTACTGGATTGTTACCAAAAAAAATCCTTTGAAAAATAAAACCTATTTCTCTTTAAAAGAAAGAATAACTCATGCAAAGAAAATTACAAAAAAAATGCAAAATATTGAAGTTTTGTATTTGGATGATTTAATAAAATCAAATAGGTCAATAAAAACAATCGAATATATTATAAAAAAGAAAAAGCCTAAAAATCTATATTTCATAGTAGGCGCAGACATTTTGATGAAGTTTCATAAGTGGTATAGTTGGAAAAAAATAGTAAAATTAACAAAATTAGTTGTTTTTTCTCGTAGAGGATATGTTAAAAAGAGTAGAAAAACTATTGTGGCAAAATATTTATATAAAAATAAAATATTATTTATAAAAAATAAGCCTATACAAATTTCATCTACATCTATAAGAAAAAAAATTAAAAGAATTGCTTAATGGAAATTTTAGATATTAAAAAAAATATAGAAAAAATTTTAGATAACAACAAAGCTAAGAATATCGCCTCCATTAATTTAAAGAATAAATCTTTTATAGCTGACTATATGATTATAGCCTCAGGCACATCATCAAGACACTTACAAGCATTATCAGAAATCTTGGTAATTGAATTAAAAAAAATTGGTTTAGATAATTGTAAAATTGAGGGAAAAGACAGCAAAGATTGGAAATTGGTAGACGCACAAGATGTAATTGTTCATATATTTCACCCGGAGAAGAGAGAGTTTTATGACTTAGAGAATATGTGGTCAGAAGAAATACCTAAAGAGAAGGCATTAATATGAAAAAAATTATAATTATATCTGTATTACTAATTAGTACCTTTTCAAATAATGTTTATCCCAAAAATGATCTTTATAAAAAAATAGACCTTTTCGGTGAAGTGTTAGAAAATATAAAAAAAGAATATGTTGATGAAGTTGATCAAGCTGAAATAATAGACTCTGCTATAAATGGAGTTTTACAATCTTTAGATCCATACTCAGCATACATGAGTCCAGACCTTTTTAAAGAAATGCAAACTGATACTAGAGGCGAGTTTGGTGGTTTAGGAATAGAAATAGGTATGGAAGCAGGCGTAGTAAAAGTTATTTCTCCGATTGATGATACACCTGCCGCGAAAGCCGGTATTAAAGCAGGAGATTACATTGTTAAAATTGGAAAAGAGCAAGTTCAAGGAAAATCATTATTAGAAGCTGTTAAACTAATGAGAGGCCCAGTGGGAACAACTGTTGATTTAACTATTCGAAGAAAGAATGTAAAGAAACCGCTTGAGTTTAAAATAATGAGAAAGATAATAGAAGTTCAATCTGTTAGCTCAAAAATCATAAGTGATGAAAAAAATATAGGTTATATTAGGTTAAAATCTTTTAATGAAAATAGCGATAAACAATTTTTAAAATCTGTTAAAGAATTTGAAAAAAAAACAAATTTAAAAGGTTATGTTCTTGATCTTAGAAATAATCCTGGAGGATTACTAACCCAGGCTATAAATATTACAGATTTTTTTCTAGATGACGGTGAAATAGTTTCGACTAAAGGTAGAAAAGTTTCGGAAACTAGAAAGTTTTTTGCGAGAAAAGGTGATGAAATTAAAGGTAAGCCGATAGTTGTTTTGATAAATAATGGCTCTGCTTCTGCGTCAGAAATATTTGCCGGAGCATTAAAAGATCACAAGCGAGCAATAATTTTAGGCGAGAATTCTTATGGAAAAGGTTCAGTTCAATCTATAATACCATTAAGAAATGGAGGTGGAATGAGGTTAACAATTTCTAAATACTATTTACCTTCTGGAAAGTCTATTTCTGAGGTAGGTGTTACACCAGATATATTGGTTGAAGAAAATAATGAAGATTTCTTAATTAATACTGACAAAGACAATCAATTAAATTACGCGATTAAACTTTTTAATTCATAAAATATGGATAATAAAAAGCTTCCAATGCGAGAAGGTGTTGGAGTTATAGTTCTAAATTATAACAACAAAGTTTTTGTTGGAAAACGTAAAGATAATCCAGGAGACAAATGGCAAATGCCTCAAGGTGGTGTGGATATTGGAGAAAATTATATTTCAGCGATGAAAAGAGAGCTTTTTGAGGAAACTAGTATAAAGAGTATAAAAATTTTAAAAGAAATTGACGAAGTTTTTGAGTATGAACTACCCCAAGATTTGATTGGCATAATTTGGAAAGGGAAATACAGAGGACAAAAGCAAAGATGGTTTATTACAAAATTTATGGGAAAAGATGAAGAGATAAATTTAAACACAAAAAATGCTGAATTTATTGATTGGAAATGGATTTCTCCTTATGAACTTCCTGAGGTTATAGTAGATTTTAAAAAAAATTTATATCTTAAACTATTAAAAGAAATTAAGAAATTTCTTAATTGATACTTTTTAATGCTTCTAATTTATATGAAAGCAGAAACTTTTCTTTATCTGAGAGATTATCTTTATCAATATTTTTTTCAGCCTCGTTGATTAAAAAATCTAAAGTTTTTTTACTCAACTTTTTTATTTGTTGGGCAGTTGAGGTCAATATAAGTAAACTATTATTTGTAAATTCTACCGTACCCTCTTCGACAAAAAATTTTTCTTCTGAAGTATTAAATATTTTGATGAAACCAGGTCTTAAAAATGTGATAAGTGGAATATGGTCTTTTAAAATTCCAATTTCACCTTCATAAGAAGGTATTACTACTTGATTTGCATCTGTTTTGAGTATTAATCTATCTGGTGATATTATTTCAACTTTAAAATTTTCAAGCATTATTTGCTATCTTTTTCAAGTTTCTCAGCTTTTTCTATTGCTTCATCAATTCCACCTACCATATAAAAAGCTGCCTCAGGTAAATGATCATATTCTCCTTTACAGATTGCATCAAACCCTTTTATTGTGGCATCTAAATCTACTAGCTTTCCAGGTGAACCCGTAAAAACTTCTGCAACAAAAAAAGGTTGAGAAAGAAATCTTTGTATCTTCCTAGCTCTAGCGACAGTTAATTTATCCTCTTCAGAAAGTTCATCCATACCAAGAATTGCAATTATATCCTGAAGAGATTTATAAGCTTGCAAAATTCTTTGAACGTCTCTCGCAACTCTGTAGTGCTCGTCACCTACTATTCTTGGATCTAATATTCTAGAGGTAGAGTCTAATGGGTCTACTGCTGGATAAATTCCTATTTCTGCAATTTGTCTTGACAATACAGTAGTAGCGTCTAAGTGAGAAAATGAGGTAGCTGGCGCAGGATCTGTTAAATCATCGGCAGGAACATAAATTGCTTGGACAGATGTGATAGAACCTTTGTCAGTTGATGTAATTCTCTCTTGTAAATTTCCCATGTCTGTTGCTAATGTTGGTTGATAACCTACGGCTGAAGGTATTCTTCCAAGTAGGGCCGAAACTTCTGATCCTGCTTGAGTAAATCTAAATATATTATCTACGAAAAAAAGTACGTCCTGACCTTCTTTATCTCTAAAATATTCGGCAACAGTCAAACCTGTTAAAGCCACTCGAGCCCTTGCTCCTGGTGGCTCATTCATTTGACCATAAACTAAAGCTGCTTTAGATCCTTTTCCATTTGTTTTAATCACTCCAGACTCTATCATTTCATGATAAAGATCGTTTCCCTCCCTTGTTCTCTCTCCTACGCCGGCAAAAACAGAAAACCCTCCGTGAGCTTTTGCTATATTATTTATCAATTCCATAATAGTAACGGTTTTTCCTACTCCTGCTCCACCAAATAATCCTATTTTTCCACCTTTCGCATAGGGTGCTAACAAATCGATAACTTTAATTCCGGTTACAAGCTGTTCTGTTTCGGTGGCTTGATCTGTGAACTTTGGAGCAGGTCTGTGAATTGGCCATTTTTCTTTAGTTTTTACTTCCCCTTTTTCATCAATAGACTCTCCAACCACATTTATTATTCTCCCTAAAGTTTCAGGCCCAACTGGTACACTTATCGGAGATCCTGTATTAATAACTTCATCACCTCTCTTTAATCCTTCTGTTGCATCCATAGCTATCGTCCTGACGTCATTTTCTCCTAAATGTTGCGCTACTTCTAAAATTAATTTATTTCCAGAGTTATTGGCTTCAAGAGCTGTGAAAATTTCAGGTAAGTCACTTTCAAAATTCACGTCTACAACTGCACCTATGATTTGGGTTATTTTTCCACTTTTACTCATCTTATAAACTTTCAGCTCCTGATATAATTTCTATTAGTTCCTTAGTAATTGAAGCTTGTCGGCTTCGGTTATAGTTGATAGTAAGCTTATCTACTAACTCACCTGCATTTCTTGTAGCATTATCCATTGCAGTCATTCTTGACCCTTGCTCACTGGCAGCATTTTCCAACAATGCTTTAAAAATTTGGGTTGAAATATTTTTAGGAAGCAAATCTTCTAAGATCTCATCTTCATCAGGTTCAAATTCATATGTGATTTGATCTTTTTTATCAAAGCTTAAATTTTCGTTTTTGGTAGGTATAATTTGTTGTGATTTAGGAATTTGTGTTATAACATTCTTAAAATTATTATAAAATAAAATACATTTATCAAATTCATTTTTATTAAATAAGGTAATAATTTCATTTCCAATTAGCTCTGCGTCTTTAAAAGAAATTTGTTTCTTATCTTTGAAATTAAATTTTTTAATAATATATTTTTCGTACTCTCTCTTTATTTGATCATATCCTTTTGAACCAGCTGTTATTATCTTTAAAACTTTTCCGCTACTGATTATTTTCTTAAACTCTATTTTTGCAAGCTTGCATATATTTGAATTGAAACCTCCGCACAATCCTCTATCAGCTGTTAAAACTAAACAAAGATAGATTTGATCTTTTCCAGTACCCGAAAGAAGTTTTGGAGCATTTTCCATATCGCTAATTGATTTTGTTAAATTAAGAATAATATTTTGCAATTTTTCGCTGTAAGGTCGGCCTTTCTCAGCATTCTCCTGAGCCTTTCTCAATTTGGCTGCGGCAACCATTTTCATAGCTTTTGTAATTTTTTGGGTAGACTTAACACTTTTAATTCTTTTCTTAAGATCATCTAAACTTGGCATTAGTTATTTCCTTTTTTGTGATCATCAATGATTTGAGCAAGATACTTTTCAGTATTTTCATCGAGTTTTCCTGTTGATTGGATAGAGTCAATTATTTCAGGTTTATCTGACTTAATTTTTTCAATTATATCTTTTTCAAATTTTTTTATCTTTCCTAATTCAATATCGTCTAAATAACCTTTAACACCTGCAAATACAGTAATTACCTGCTCTGCTACAGTCATAGGAGAGTACTGATCTTGTTTTAAAAGCTCAGTCAGTTTAGCTCCACGGTTTAACAATTGTTGAGTGGAGGCATCTAAATCAGAACCAAACTGAGCAAAAGCAGCCATCTCTCTGTACTGCGCTAGTTCAAGTTTTATAGATCCTGCAACTTTTTTCATTGCTTTAGTTTGGGCTGCAGATCCTACTCTGGACACAGATAAACCTACATTAACTGCTGGTCTTATTCCTTGATTAAATAGTTCAGTTTCTAAAAAAATTTGTCCATCAGTAATAGATATTACATTTGTTGGTATATAAGCTGAAACGTCTCCTGCTTGAGTTTCAATTATAGGTAAAGCTGTCAAAGATCCTCCTCCACTTTTATCATTCAATTTAGCTGCACGTTCTAGTAGTCTGCTGTGTAAATAAAATACATCTCCAGGATAGGCCTCTCTACCCGGTGGTCTTCTTAACAAAAGTGACATTTGTCTATAAGCAACCGCTTGTTTTGATAGATCGTCATAAACAATCAATGCATGCATTCCATTATCTCTAAAGAATTCACCTATAGTACACCCAGTGTATGGTGCTAAGAATTGTAATGGAGCAGAGTCAGATGCAGTAGCAGCTACAATAGTAGTATACTTCAATGCACCAGCTTCCTCTAAAGTTTTTGTTATCTGAGCCACAGTTGAACGCTTCTGTCCAATTGCAACATAAACACAATATAATTTTTTTTTCTCATCAGATGATTCATTTATCTGTTTTTGATTAATAATAGCATCAATTGCAACTGCCGTTTTTCCAGTCTGCCTGTCACCAATTATTAACTCTCTTTGACCTCTTCCAATAGGAATTAATGAGTCGATTGATTTCAATCCAGTTTGCATTGGTTCGTTTACCGACTGTCTTGGGATTATGCCAGGTGCTTTTACTTCAACACGTTTTCTTTTTTTTGTAGCGAGAGGTCCTTTGCCATCAATTGGATTTCCTAGCCCATCAACTACCCTTCCTAAAAGTTCTTTGCCAATTGGGACATCAACAATCGCATTGGTTCTTTTAATTGTATCTCCCTCTTTAATATTTCTATCGTCTCCAAAAATTACTACACCCACATTATCATTTTCTAAATTAAGAGCCATTCCCTTAGAACCATCCTCAAACTCAACCATTTCCCCGGCCTGGACATTGTCTAGTCCATAAACACGCGCAATACCATCTCCAACTGACAAAACTTTGCCGATCTCAGAGACCTCTGCTTTCTCTCCAAAATTTTTAATCTGATCTTTTAAGAGTTTTGTTACTTCTGATGGATTTATTGTCATATTAATTTTCTAACATTGCTTGTTCATATTTTTTAAGTTTATTCTTAATTGATGTATCAATCATAAAACTGCCAAGTTGTAATTTTAAGCCACCAATTAACGCTTTATCTACTTTGTAATCAAATATTAAAGTAGCACCCATCGCTTTGGATAATTCCTCACTAATGCGATCAAGATCAGATTTGGATAGTTCTTTTGATGAAATTAATGATGCTTTAATTTCCCCTCTTTTTAAAAAACAAAGTTTTATAAAATTATTAAATATTTTTTTAACAAAAAAAATTCTTCTTTTTTTAACTAGTAATAAAAAAAAGTTTTTTAAGTTATTAGTAAACTTTAATTTGCTGGATAATAAATTTATCATTTTATTTTGTTGTTCAAGTGTTTGCGTTGGATCTTTAATAAAATTCTCAATATCCTTACTTGAACTTAGCAAATTCTTGAAATTTATTATATCTTCTTCAACTTTTTTTAATTCATTTGACTCCTCGGCAACTTCGAAAAGCGCGCGCGAGTACCTTTCTGAAGTTTCAGTAGAAAAAGATTTATTTGTACTCATTTTATAAATTGAATTTATTGTGAAATTATGTTGTGGTCGTACCACAAGAGTATAACTTGATCAAGTTGCCAATTATGAATTTAAGCAAAGTTGATAGGATCGACATCAACTGTAAGTTTAATTTTAGATGAGATTTTAAGCCCATTTAGGACTTTCGCAATTTTTTTTTGCATCAAAAATTGATTATTAAACTTTATTAATAATCTAGATCTAAAATTTTTTTTGACTTTAAGTAAAGGCGAGTCAACTGGCCCAAGAACCTCAAGATTATCTATCTGTGTTAACTTAACTTTAATCTCTCTAGCACCTTGCAAACTTAATTTATGATTTTTAGATGATATTATGATCGCAATAAGCCTGATGAATGGTGGAAGATCGTTTTTTTCTCTTAATGATAGCTCTTTTTTTAAAAGTTCCTCTGATTTATTTTTAATTAATTCCTTCAAAATAAAATCCTGAGGATTAAGTGTTTGGTATATGATTAAAGACTCTGAGCTAAATCTTCCAGCTCTCCCGCTGAGTTGATGGTACAATTGAATATTTTTTTCAGTAGTTCTTAGATCGTAGCCTCTTCCAGAAAAATCTGCATCAATAACTACTATGCAATTTAACCTTGGAAAATTAAAACCTTTTGAAATCATTTGGGTTCCTATTAAAATATCAGTTCTATTTTCCATGATATCTTTAAATAAGTTTTTTGTTTTTTCCTTTTTTTTTAAATAATCGCTTGAAAATATATCAATTTTTTTGTTAGGAAAAATTTCTTTTACCTCTTCAAATATTTTTTCAACACCAGGGCCATACATTATAAAATCACATTCGTCGTTTAATTTGCATTTACTTTTAATTTCTTTTTCAAAAGAGCAATGATGACATATTGCTTTATTTTTTAATTTATGAAACGTTAGGTAGAGTGAACAATTTGAACAAATAAGTTTATATCCACATTTTTTACAAATTAAATATGGAGCATAACCTCTTCTATTTATAAAAAAAAGAACTTGGTCACCTTTATCCAAATAAGTTTTCACTAACTCCACAGTATCATTTGCTATAAATTTATTCTTAGTTTTGCTTAAGTTCAAATTGATTATCTTAGTATTTGGTAATGGAAAATTATCAAATCTTTTGAATATTCTAACGTGTCTAAATTTTTTTTTAATAATATTATTATAGGTCTCTATTGAAGGTATTGACGTCACTAAATGTATTGGAATTTTCTCAAAATTTGCTCTAGATATTGCCATATCTCTAGCATTGTAGGTTACTCTCTCGTCTTGTTTATAAGAGGTATCATGTTCCTCATCTACAATGATTATTCCAAGTTTTTTAAATGGAAGAAGTAACGCTGATCTTGCGCCTACAAGTATTTTTATTTTATTATCTATTATTCCATTCCATATGATTTTTTTTTTTTTCGGAGTTATTTTTGAGTGCCAGATTGCTGGTTCGAAACCAAAAAATTCCTCAAATCTTGATTTAAAATCATTAGTTAAAAATATTTCAGGTAAAAGAACCAATGCTTGGTTATTTTTTTCAATAATTTTCTTTATTCTTTCAAAATAAACTAGAGTTTTACCTGAACCCGTGGTTCCTTGTAAAACGGAAACATCAAACTTTCTGTTTTTTTTTTCAAGAAACTTTAAGGCTTCCAATTGTTCGTGATTTAATTTAAATTTTTTAATCTTAGACTTTTTAATTTCTATGAAATTATCTTTTTTATTAAAAAATTTATTTGTTCTTCCGATTACCATCTTTAAAACTAAACCTACGGGTACCATGTTATAAGATGAGAACCATTCAATAAAATCAATGAAATTTTTTCCAATACAATAACCAGTATTTCTTTGAATATTCTTAATTTTAATGTTTTTAGGTTCAGAATAATTATTTTTCCAAACTACACCAATTTCTTTTTTTTGGCCAAATGGAACTTCCACAATATCTCCGATTTTACATTTTAATTCTACATTGTATGTGAAAGGAAAATTAAATACTTTTGGCAACAAAACTTGTGCTTTCATATAATAATTGTATTAGAATTAATTTTAATTAAAAATGAATTGGCCTTTTATCAACAGCTAATGCAGCTTCTTTTATTGCCTCTGTATGTGTTGGATGAGCATGACAAGTTCTCGCTATATCTTCAGCACTGGCGCCAAATTCCATCGCTAAAGCCATCTCTGCGATCATATCACCACAATGTGGTCCAATAATATGAACTCCTAAAACCTTGTCAGTTTTACTATCTGCCAAAATTTTTACAAATCCTTCAGTCTCATTATTCACCTTTGCCCTAGAATTGGCTAAAAAAGGAAATTTACCAACTTTGTAAGAGTGTTTTTTTTCTTTTAATTCTTCCTCTGTTTTTCCAACAGTAGCAACTTCAGGAGAAGTGTAAATTACACCTGGGATTACGTCATAATTCACATGTCCTGCCTGACCTACTAAAATTTCAGCTACTGCAATACCCTCTTCCTCGGCTTTGTGTGCTAACATAGGACCTTTTATAACATCTCCTATAGCATAAATATTTGGTATTGAAGTCTGTAATTTATTATTAACTTCAATTCTTCCTTTACTATCTTTTTTAACTCCTACTTTTGTTAAATTTAAACCCTCAGTATATGGCTTTCTTCCTACTGAAACTAAGACTTTGTCAAATTCTAAAGTTTCATCTTTTGAGTTTTTAATATCTGTAAAATTTATTTCAACACTTATATCTTTTGATTTGACACTATTTACTTTGGTACCCATTTTAAATTTAATACCTTGCTTAGTTAAAATTTTTTTAAATTCATTAGATATTTCTCTATCCATGCCAGGTGTGATGTGGTCGAGATACTCTAAGACTGTAACTTCTGAGCCAAGTCTAGACCAGACAGAACCCATTTCTAAACCTATATAACCTCCACCAATTACAGCTAATTTGTTCGGAACTTTTTTCAAGGACAAAGCTCCAGTGGATGAAATTATATTTTTCTCATCTATTTCTATCCCAGGTATAGATGAAACAGATGAACCAGTTGCTATTACTATGTTTTTTGCTTTAAAGTTATTTTTCTTATTATTTTCATAAACAACAATATCGTTTTTTGAAAAAAGAACACCTTTGCCCTTAATATATGTAACTTTGTTCTTTTTAAATAAAAACTCTACTCCTTTTGTTAAAACTTGCACAGATTTATTTTTGTTTGACATCATTTTCTCGATGTTTAACTTTATACCGTCTATTTCGATACCTTGATGATTAAAATCTTTTTTAGCTTTGTGAAAATTTTCTGATAAGTTTAATAGACTTTTAGATGGAATACACCCAACGTTAAGGCAAGTCCCTCCAAGTGTTCCTCTTGATTCAATACATGCAGTTTTTAAACCGAGTTGAGCAGCTCTAATTGCGCAAACATAACCTCCAGGTCCACCACCAATTACTACTAAATCAAAATCATTCATAATTTTTATATATTCAAAAATAATCTCTTCGGTTGTTCCAAAGACTCTTTAACAATTTTTAAAAATGATACTGCCTCTTTGCCATCAACTACTCGATGATCATAAGATAACGCTAAATACATTACAGGTCTTGCTTCAATACTTCCATTTACAACAACAGGTCTTTGTACAATGTTATGCATTCCTAATACTGCTGATTGTGGGGGGTTTAATATTGGAGTAGATAACATTGATCCATAAATTCCTCCATTGGTTACGGTAAATGTTCCCCCTTGAAGATCTTCAATTGTAATCTTTCCATCTCTTGCCTTTTGACCTAAATTTGAAATATTTTTTTCAATATCTGCGAAGGACATCTCGTCTGTTTCTCTTAAAACCGGAACTACTAGACCTCTATCTGTACCTACTGCAATACTTATATTGTAATAATTTTTATAGATAATTTCCTCGCCTTGAATTTCAGAGTTTATCGCAGGGAAATTTTTTAAGCCTATGACACAAGCTTTTACAAAAAAAGACATAAAACCTAATTTCACTCCATAATTTTTTTGAAATTCATCTTTATATTGATTCCTCATTGAAATCACTTCACTCATATCCACTTCATTGAAGGTAGTTAACATGGCAGCATTTTCTTGAGCTTCTTTTAATCTTTTAGCTATAGTCATTCTCAATCTGGTCATTTTTACTCTTTCTTCAGGACCAAATTTTATTTTCCTTTCAGATGGTGTTGGCTTAGAACCCATTAAAGCCATAACATCCTCTTTTAATATCGTTCCATTTTTTCCTGTCCCTTTAACTTTTTCCACATCTATATTGGCTTCACTTGCCATTTTTCTTGCTGCCGGAGAGATACCAGCTTCTTTGTTTTTGCCAAAATTTTTTTTGATCGGTTTCTTTTCTTCATGCACTTCATTTAAAATTAATGGTTCATCCTCAACTTTTTCATCATTAAGTTTTAAAATTGGTTCCTCAAAAGATTGTTTTTGAATTTTTTTTGTTTGTAAGAAGTTTTTGCTTTTGTCAAATAACTTTGGTTGATTAATTTTTTTCTCTTTTTTTGGCGGGCTATAGGATTTTACTTCCTTAATTTCATTTGCATCATTGATATTTAAGCTATTACTTATTGTGCCCAATATGGAACCTACATTAACTGTTTCACCTTCTTTTACTTCTATAGTACCTAAAACACCATTTGCTGGCGCGGGTACCTCTACATTAACTTTATCAGTTTCAAGTTCTACTATTGGTTCATCAGCTGCTACTTTTTCTCCTTGTGATTTTAACCATTTAGATACTGTTGCCTCAGTGACTGACTCACCTAAAGTAGGAACTGTAATTTTTTCAGACATTAGTGTTTAAGTATCTTTTCTAATATTTCTTTTTGTTGTGCAAGATGTTTGTT
>MDSW01207527.1_pt1 | contig 14767 bp, 13 predicted proteins | sample 811171 | NCBI WGS metagenome assembly MDSW01 (sample SAMN05326641, study PRJNA326480) | marine metagenome | isolation source: seawater | place: Atlantic Ocean: North West | collected 2012 | reverse complement strand
GCATCAAATATTTTGCATTTCTATTTTTATCTTCTTTTATTAATCTTAAAGCTCTGGCAAGAGTTGAGTTTTGACCTTTTGTAATATGATTTTCAGGAGAATATTTTTCAATTATTTTTGCTTCTTTAATAAAACCGAATTCATTATACATTAGAGCTCTAGTTACAGGTTGTAAGTTTTCATTAGCTAGCAAGACAGTTCCAGAAGTCCCGTCGACAGTAATCTTTTTTATTTCAAATGAATTGATTCCTTTATTACTGAGATTAATAAGATTCATTTTAATTGAGTATTTTACTGTTTCCCACCAAATGGAGGGATTGATTTTATTAGAATTTTGTTTGATGTGTCCTATGTTTGAAATACTAAATATTTCTTCTTTTGAATTAATTGTCGCTGTTTTTATTCCAGACGTTCCAATGTCTATGCCTAAAGAAAGTGTCACCTAATTAGTACTTAAAATTGATAATATTTTTTGCATTTTTATCCAACAATTCATTTCTAGATATTCTTCTAGAAGTTCAGGAGCCTGTTATCTTTGATACTGATATAAGCAAATTATCATATAATTACATGATTTAAAGTCTGTTTTCTACTTTCTTTATTAGTTTGGAAACATCTTTTACTATATCTCCAAAAATAAAAATCTAAAATTCTTAAGAATTAATAATTGATATTTTGAGTTTAAATCTATCATAATTTCTTTTTATTTCCATATCTCAAATTAAATGTTTTACTACAGAGTTAGAGTCATTTTTTTTTCATCTCTTAATTTTTTTCACTTTATTTCCTAAATTTAGGTCTTTCAAAGGTTGATAAGTTTCTTGGTCTGTTTCAGAAGAAAAAACAAAAGAAGGAAAAGAGCAGTAATAATTTCTCTTTTTCTAGCAAATATAACTTTAGAATCTACGTACTTCAGGTTTTAAAAGACTCAATAATTATTGAGTAACTTCCTATGAAAAAATTAAATTTATTATATCATGTTGGTTAAACCTATTTATTTTCATTTCAAGTTTCACTTTTAGGTGCTGCTGTTGCTCTCTCATTTAAATTTTACGATAATGCCATAAACTTATCTACAATTTATAAATATGATAATCCTAAAGTTGCGTATTAAGAAAATTTGATTAATTATTCAAAAATATTGAAGCAATAAGTTAATAAATAAATAAAAATTTTAATAATTATAATTAATAGGGTGTCTAATGAACAAAAAACTATATCTTGGAGTAGATGTTGGAACCTATGAGACAAAAGGTGTATTAGTTGATGATGAAGGAATAATTCATAATCAAGCCGCAATAAAGCATGAAATGATAATTCCAAAATCAGGATGGGCTGAACATTCTGCTATGGATGTTTGGTGGGGAGATTTCGTAAATATAACTAAACAATTGTTGAATAATAAAAAAATTTCTGTTGATAGAATAAAAAGTGTTGCAGTAAGTGCAATAGGTCCTTGCATGTTACCAATAGATAAAGATGCAAATCCGCTATATTCAGGAGTTTTATATGGCATAGACACAAGAGCAAAGGAGGAAATAAAATACATAAATCGAATAATTGGCGAAGAAGAAATATTTGGGTTTGGAGGTAATGCTCTTACATCACAGTCAATAGGTCCTAAAATACTTTGGCTAAAAAACAATTATCCTGAGATATATAAAAAATCTGATAAAATAGTTACATCAACAACATTTATAGTTCAAAAACTTACAGGTCAATGTGTTATAGACCATTATACTGCTGCTAATTTTACCCCTCTTTATGACAAATCAAAACTTCAATGGAGTGATAAATTATCGAAAAAGATGATTGATTTGTCTAAACTACCAGATTTGAAATGGTCAACTGAAATAGCAGGTTATATTACTAAAAAGGCTTCATTAGAAACTGGGTTGATAAAAGGAATTCCTGTAACTGTTGGTACTATAGATGCAGCAGCAGAAGCGATAAGTGTTGGAGTTAGGCAATCTGGTGATATGATGATCATGTATGGTTCTACAATGTTTTTTATAGGTTTATGTAACGGCAATAAATCTGAAAATTCTTTATGGTCTGCGCCATGGCTGTTTAAAAATGAATACGCCTTAATGGCAGGTACCGCAACAAGTGGAACTATTACACAATGGTTTAAAAGAGAGTTTGCAAAAGATCTAAAGCCAGAAGATGCTATTGAAGAATTATCTAAAATTGCAGGAAAAAGTCCAATTGGTTCAAAAAATTTAATTACGCTTCCATATTTTTCAGGTGAAAGAACACCTATACAAAACCCCAATGCTTGTGGGATAATTTTTGGTCTAAATCTAACTCATAAGAGAGAAGATATTTACAGATCTATAATTGAAGGAATTAGTTATGGTGCCAATCATATTATAGAGACTTTTATAGATACTGGCTTTAAACCAAGACAACTTTTTGCTGTAGGTGGAGGTGTTAAAAATAAAATTTGGATAAATTCAGTATCAAATATTTCAGGTTTGAATCAAGAAGTAAAATTAAATACAATTGGTGCTGCTTACGGCAATTCATTTCTTTCAGCCTTAGCTATTGGAGAGGTTCAAAGATCTGATATCGATCTTTGGAATCCAAAAGAAGAGACTATTTATTCAATCCCAAATAAAAAATACTCTGAAATGTATGATTTATACAAATCTATTTATAATCAAACTTACAATCTTATGGGTTGATAAAAAAATCACATTCATTTCAGTTAAATTTTCTATTCTTACATTTTAAATAATTTTAATCTTGTCACTTGGAACTCGTGATACCTCAGTACCTTTTGGAGAAAAAACTGATTTTGGTTTAGTGTTTTTTAATATAAGAGAACCTGCACCAATTATATTTTGTGTACCTATTTTTATATTATCTCTTATTGTTGAATTTACACCTAAGAAACTATATTTACCTATGACTGAATTCCCAGAAATTACAACTTGTGAAGAAATGAAACAATGATCTTCAATTACAGAATGATGACCAATATGATTTCCACTCCATATAATGCAATTATTTCCAATTTTAGAAAATGGCTGAATAATATTATTTTCAAAAATAAAACAATTTTCCCCTATTTTTGAATTATAAATTAAAGCTTTTGAGCTTATAACATTTATAAATTTATAACCTTGTTTTTTTGCAACTAAATATTTTTCTTCTCTAATTTTATTCAGTTTTTTATAACTTATAGGTATAAATAGTTTACATGTTTGAGGAGGGTATAATTCAGAAATTCTACTAAATTCTACTACTGGGTGTCCGAAAAATTTTTTTTTGGATAAGTACTCACCATCTACTGTAAAAGCTATTACCTCATGTTTACTATCAGAATTTATAAAATAATAAGCTAATTCAGCAAATTGACCCAATCCAAAAATTACAACTTTTGCCATGCTGAACAGTACCTTTAAAAACTCATTTAGAAACTTATTTGTGAAATTTCTTCAGAATTTAAAGCTCTATTTCTATCCATATCCATTACGATTTTATATGATCTTGGCAAACCTTCACGAATAAACTCTTCTGCTAGTGTATTAGCATGCCTTATTCCAACTGCAAATCTTAAATCATTAGTTTCCTTGGGAGTATGGGTTTTATGAATTGTAAAAGCAGAGAAGACTAAAACGTCTCCAACATTTAATGTTGGAGATAAAAAACCATTAAGATTGCCTATCGTATTTTCGTCTATGGCGTGTCCAAAAGCATGTTCTTTTGCTTGAATAAGCCCTTTTTTATGGCTTCCGGGTATTAAAGAGACTCTTGATGTTCTAGATGTAATTTTAGTTAATGGTATCCAATAAACTAATGTATTGAATGATGACCTAAGTGCTGGCCAATCCTGATGTAGGGGCGTCTTTTCATAAAAGTTATTACGTTTTAGTTCTTTTGCGATTAAAAAGTGATATGTATGAAAAGCAGGTCTTACTGGTGAATTAGGAACAGTAATACCCATCTCCTTACTTAAATTTATTAACGATTCAGCTGAGCCTATAGAACTTATAGACCATAACATTTCTATAGCGGATAAAGTTTTTAGATACAGTTTGGGATCTTTTCTTGTAATTTCAATTAACATATCTTCTAGTGAGGGGAATTTTCTTTTACTAAAATAGTGAGTGTATTGAGCCTTAGTAATCATCTCTACGTCTGAAAGTAAATTCTTTATAATTTTTTTATCAAAAAAGTCTCTTACGACTGCAAAACCATCTCGATTTAGCAAATTCCTGACTTCTTCAGTCATTTTTTTCTCCCATTAAATATTTTTGAATTAATTCTTCAATCACTTTTACCCTAGATAAATCTTGTTTTTGTAAAACTTCATAAAACTTGTCTCTTAGTTTAGGGTCAATTGCTTCTAAATTTCCGTGAAATCTTTTCCAGAGGGTTCCCCCTCGATCGCCAGGAATTTCAAAATGATAATCTCCTTTTGGTTCTTTTTTCGTTTTGTTAAAACTTATAATATAAAATGCAGAATTCATAATAAACTTTATAGATACATTCTCTATATTTTGGGGTAGTTTATTCAAAGGTAATTCAAATTTAAAATGAGGATTAGAGTTTGACAAAATTTTAAAAAATTCTGTTTCTTTTAGCCAAGGAGCAATTGATTCATCGCCAATAATTATTTGACCACCAACTTTACAAACTCTTACCATTTCATTTATTGAACTTTCTATATCATCAAATGTATTTATCCCACCAAAATGGAATACACAATCAAACTGATTTTCTTCATAAGGAAGGCTATGAGCATTACACAAATAAAGATTTAACTTTTCATTTTGAATGTAATCAGAAAATTTGTTCTCTGCTATTTGAAGCATACATTCAGATAAATCTGAGGCATGTAAGATGGCATTTTTATCTAACAATTCGATAAATTTTTTTGTATCTCGACCTGTTCCACACCCAACTTCCAACATTGATTTTATATTCTTAAAATCTATCATATCATATATTTTTTGTCTTTCCTTATTTTCGTCACAATTAAGTGACTTAAAAGTTAGATTAATAAGATCATCATAATCTTTGGAATTTTTATTGTAATAATTTTCACTCCATATATCCCCTTGTCCAAGCTCTTCAACTAAATATCTGAAATCCAAAAATTTTGAACTTTGAATTTTCTCTAAGCAACATTTTTTAGAGGAGGTATTTAGAAAAATAATCTTTTTACAAATTGTACAAAAAAAATTAATTTGAGTCATATACAGCAATACCTATTCCGGTTCCCCCAAATTCATTTCCACAAAATAGCATATATTTTTTTTTATTAAAATTAAAAACAAAAGGATACTCTACCATAATATTACACCATTTTTTTTCTAAATTTGGTGATAAAATTAATTCAGGTGTTGAAAAGAATTTATTTGGATAAAAATTCAAAGAATAAATTTTATAGTCATTTTTTCTTTTTCTTGCACTAAAATATAATACGAATTTTTTTTCATTTTCTTTATAAATCAATGGTCTACAAATTGCACAGAATTTACCAAGTGGTAATTTATAAAAAGAATATTTATCATTTTTCTTATCATATAGCTCCATTTTTATAGTATAAATTGATGAAAAATTGTTATTTTTTTTAACCCACTTAATACCTGAAACCCAAGATTTAATGGCAAATTTTTCATCTGTATAATCAAATGGGTTTGTTCTGTAGTATTCACAATCATATTTATCATCTAATTCCATTTGATTTAAAATTTTTGAAAATTCTGAGTCAAATTCAAAACAATAAATTTTTTGAGTATATGGATAAAAACTTGTTTTTTGCCAACAACAAGTTGTTAGTAAAACTTTATCACCACGAAATTTAGCTTGACTTGGCATAATTCCAGTATCATCTCCAGTATGGCCAGGAATAAGGATTGGTTCTTTTGAAAAATTTATTATGCAATTTTCAGATTTTTCAAATTTTTTCATATCTATATCAAAATAAGAAACATATGACTTGTTTTTATTTCGAGGAGAGTAAAATATTCTAAATAAGTTTTTTTTTAAATTTAAGACTGTTGGAATACTCGCGTGACTATCCCAAGGAAAATTTTTTGATTTAGGATTAATCAATCTCGAATGAATTCGCCAAGACATTTATTACTTCTTTTTAATAAAGTAAGCATTTGGCATCCATCCCCAAGGAAAACACTGTAATTCAGCATTTGGTAGATGCTTATTTATTGCACTAACTTCACCAGGTGCTAATTCATGGGAATATTGATCAAATATCATAATACCACCAGGTGATAATCTTTTGTAAAATAGTGGTATAGATTGATCCATAACTTCGTAATGCCCTGCGTCCATGAAAACCAATTTGAACATTAAGTGATTGTTGGAATTAAAAAACAATTTCAAATCTTTTCTTAGATCAAGTTTGTGTATCTTGAGGATTTTTGAAAGATCTTGTGCTTTTATTAATTTTTTAACACTTTCATAATCATTTTTATACCCACCAGTATAAACTAAATCTGAGTCTTTTTTTGAAGGAGAAACACTTCCTTCGAACCAATCAAATCCATGAACCATAAATGTGGAATTTGGTTCAAATATCTTCATTAATTTTGCAAAAAAAATACTTCCAGAACCTTTGAAAACTCCCACCTCAGCAATATGTCCTGGTATATTTCCTATTAGCTTGTAAAGCTCGTAAAAAGTTAGAATTCTAATTAAAGATAAATCACCAATATAAGCTCCAACCTCTTCAATAACTTCCTTGAATGGAATATTTTTTTTATTCATTAAATTTAGATATTTATTGTAATTCTTTCTTTTTATTGCATGTTTTCTTGTCTCAAGATTTCCGTTTTTATGATTCATTATATTTTCGTGCCTTACATCTTTTTTTTATTTTTATTGTAACCTGTTCTGACAGAAGCACTTGCGAAAGGATCAGAAGAGGGGCAAGAGTAAAAACCTAGCAAAGTTTTTGTAATTTCACTATATTTTCTTATTTTTTCAATTCCAAACATATTTAAAAAGTCAAATTGAGGTTTAGTCCACCAACATTTATATGTAAGCAAAAATCCCCAGCTAGCCTCCTTTTTGTTTCTAGAAGTTGCATGAACTAGATTTGAAAAAAATATAATCATATCACCCTTTTTCAGGTTTATAGGTATCATATCATAATTTAAATCTTTTGAAACATCTCGATGAGAACCTGGAGCTACAAGTAGTCCTCCATTATTTTGATTTCTATTTCCCAATGCGAGTATGCATTGCATGGAATAGTCAATATTATCTGGTAATCTCATTCTGACATCAACATGGGGAAGTAAAGAAGAATCTGATTTCCTTATGTTTGCTCCACCTAAAATAAAATTTGGTAAATCTTCTCTAATTAAACCATAATAAGGATCATTTAAGAATTTAGAAATTATATTAATGTGGTAGCCTGATGTGGCTAATTTGAGGAAATTTTCACTAAAATAAATAATATTATTTACTATCCTATCATTTTTTATAGAGCTTTGAACACCTACTGGTGATTTAAAAGAAACATCATTCTGGTTTATTTTGTCACTTATTTTATCAGCTTCTTTATTTAACTTAATAATAGACTTTTTATCGACATAGTTTTCTATTATGGAAAAACCATCTTTTTCAATATTTTTTATATGATTTTCAATTATTTTTTTTTTCATTTGTCTTTAGTTTTTTATAATAAAAAATTTTAATTCAAAGAAAAATAGTTATATCTTTATTAACTATGTAAATAGTACTTGTTTAGCAAATTAATAATTTCAGATTTTGGTTTACGCATTAATATATCGATTACTGAGAAATATGAAAAATCAAAATTAGTTGAATGCAATACTTTTGGGATATTTGTTTCAAAAAAAAATATATTGATGTTATTTTGATTGAATTTATTTTTATTGTAAAGGTCCTTTCCTCCAATTGGATTTAAATAAGTATTTGCATTTATTTTTTTACAAATTTCAATGATTTTATCCTCACCTTTTTTTTTTATATCTATCTTTAATTCACTTGAGTATAGAAGGTTAGTGGTACAACCAAGAAAATTTTTAAGTTCACTAATTGAATATCCTATAAATTTTGATAGATTATTTTCATTTTGATTAAAAATATTTTCTAATAAAGGAAAAATAATTGAAAATTGTTCTGTTTTTGAATAATTTAATTTTATAGTTTTAAGAAATTTTTTCCTAGGCCCTATCTCAATTTCATTAATAAGTTTATTCTGGCTAGGTTTGATTAAAGGTAATGTTAATTTGTAGGGCTTTCCATTTAAGTTAAAATAGTTTCTATTTATAAAACCCTTTGTTTGAAAATTTACATCATCATAAATTACAAAATTATCAACTAAATTAATTAACTGCCAATATCCTAAATATGGAAACAAATATGGTTGCATTATAGCGCAACTTGCCATTAAATTTTACCCCAATATTGAAAATTTTATTTTATTAAATTATTATGATAAATAAAGGTACAATTTCAAAAAGACAAACTTATTGTACCATTAAATAAAATATAAAATACAGATAAACTGGATTAACTTTTAAATATTTGATAATTAATTTCCTTATTCAAAAAAATCCTTTTAAATAATTCTTTGAAATATCTATTTATTAATTTTTTTGAAAAAATTTTCAAATTCAAATATTATATTCTGAGTGTCAGAAAATAATTTTTCAGATTTTTCAGATATTTCTAATTCAAATTGTTTTGAGAGTTTTTTGTTTGTTGCCCAATCTACAGCAATCTTAGCATAATTTTTTTGGTGTTTTGCTAATGGACATTTTTTAAATTTATACTTTTTATAAATTGAGGATATATAACGACCTCTGGCAAATTCTCCTTGCCACGTAACTATAGGTTTCTTCAGATTTAAAATCTGATGGCCAGTGGATCCCATCCCAAAGTGTATTGTATCTAGATGAACATCTATTAATTCTGAAAGTCTTAAGAATTTCAAATGTGGAAGTCGTTTTAAGAAAATAATATGATTTAAAAGATTAGGAAAACTCTTTTTCCACCTTTTTAACAAATTTATGACTGCAGATTTGTTTGGAAAAACTGTGAAAACGATTAATGAATTTGGGTCTAGATAAGTAATTTCGTTTAAGATGTTATCAAAATCGGGATGTATTTTAAAAAGAGATTGAAGACATCCATAGTAATTCTTTTCGTTCGGAAGATTAAAGTCACTTAAACTTAAATTTCGAGGTATTAATTTTGATTCATTTTCTAATGATCCTGAGAGAACAGTATTATTAAAAAGTACTAACTTTTCTGTGTAATAATTCTGTGCATTACTGGGTTGATTAAGCTTGTTTCCAATAAAGTAATCTACTGTATTTAAACCAGTGGTATCAGGATGACCTCCTAAAGCAATTTGCTTTTTTGCTAGCTTATGCGCTGCAAGATAGTAGCTAGTACCTGTTAACCCTATTTCAGGATAGATGAGTATATCTAAATATTCTTTACAAATTGTATCTCGAATAATTTTGAGATCACTATTTTCAAAAAATTTAAATTTTACATTTGAACAAAGGTTCTTATTAATTTTTTTATTTTTACCTTTAGCATCCGATGTAAAAATAATGACTTCAAATTCTTTTGAATTTAAACCTAAAAAAATATCTAGAAAACAATAAGAAACTGGATGATTTGTTATAAATTTTGTGAAAACACCCACTTTTATTTTTCTGAGATTATCACTTTTCTTTTCTTTAAATAAATTAATTTTTGGAATATACTTTTGAAATAAAATACCTTGTTTTTTAAATATTTCTTTTGTAGGTAATCCATCATAGGAAAGATGAAAAAGATAAAACTTTGGGTTTAAAGAAATGTCCACATTAAAATCGGATATTTTTTTTGTTTGGTATTTATTAATTGAATTTATGATTCTATTTCTTTGTTTAAATATTTCATCTTTATTTGGTAAAATTGTATGTGTTAAGGATGTCTCTTGAAATATCAAGTTAGGTATAATCTTTTTATTTTGTAATTCCTCAATAAATTCTAATGCCTCGTTAATTAAACCTTCATTTTTTCTTGAAATAATTAATTTTTCAGCATCTTCATTTGTTAATGGCTTTATTTCTCTTGCTTTATCAAAAGCTTTAATTGATTTAAAATAATCTCCAATTTTAAAATATATATTTCCAAGATTCTCATATGCACAAGCGTTGTTTGAATTTATTTTGATTGCGGTTTTTAAGTAAAAAATTGATTTTTTAATTTCATTAGAATTTGTTTTATTTTTTTGTGTGTTATATTCGCTGTATAGTATGCCTAAATTATTTAAAGCTTCATAAAAATTAGGTTTTAATTTTACAGCAAATTTAAAATGATATAGAGATTTAGTAAAATCTTTAGAAAAATAATAAGCTAAACCCATGATATAATGAATTTGCTCATCAATTGGAAATTTTTCACATAAAATAATACCATATTCTAAAGTTTTTAAGTATTCATTTTTATTTAATAATGATGATAAACTACTAATTACCTCTTCTGGAGCTTTTGATTTTATTTTAGGAGTTTCAATATTCATAAATCTTTTAATTTTGGTAAATTAAAGTACTAGCAATATCTGTTCCAATTAATGAAGTATTTAAATTTAAATAGATATAATTAAGGTCTATTTTTATTTAAAATTAAATATTTAATTCACCTTAAAAATTTACTCTTGGGGTGTTCAAAAAAAGTAATATAAACTAAAAGAATATTGGATATTTTAATTAATTTGATAAGGTAGATTAATTTATTTAATTAATAATTTGTGAGATTTAATTTATAGCCAGACAATATCATGAGAAAAGGTTTAATTTTAGCCGGAGGCTTAGGAACAAGATTCTATCCCAGTACACTGGGAGTTTCAAAACACTTATTTCCAATTTTTGATAAGCCTATGATATATTATCCACTTAGCACATTAATGTTAGCAGGCATCCGAGAAATAGGAATAATCTGTAACATTGAAAATGTTGAAATTTATAAAAGACTTCTTGGTAACGGCAAATCTTTTGGTATTTCCATCAAATATCTTCTACAAAAGCACCCACTTGGTATTCCTGAAGCATTAATTATTGGAAAAAATTTCCTAGATAAAAAACCTTGTGCCTTAATATTAGGTGACAACATTTTTTATGGATCTGGATTTATTAATTTATTAGATAAAACTAGTAATAAATCTGATAGATGTAGTATTTTTTTATATAAAGTAGTAAATTCAAGTAATTTCGGAATAGCAGAAATAAATTCTGAAAATAAAATTGTGAGAATGAAAGAAAAGCCTTCCAAATTGTACGGAAACTTAGCAATTACGGGGTTATATTTTTTTGATAAAGATGCACCATTCCTATGTGAAAATTTAAAATTATCTTCTCGAGGGGAATTAGAAATTGTAGATTTATTAAAAAAATATAATAGAAAAAATCTTTTAACCCATACTTTACTAGGAAGAGGGTTTATTTGGTTTGATGCTGGTACTCCTAATTCTCTTATAAAAGCTAGTAATCTAATTGAAAGTCTACAAACCAGACAGGGTTGTATAGTAGGATCACCCGAAGAAGTTGCGCTTAACAAAGGTTGGATTTCGAAAAGTTTATTTAAAAAAAATATACTAAAATTTAAAAATTCCATTTATGGAAAATATTTGTCAAATTTGTTGGATGAAAACTAATTTATAGCGTAATTATATTACTCTTTATTTTAATTAAGTATTTGATTAACATTTTAGTTAGTAATTAAATATTTGTAAAAATTAAGTTTATAAAAATTTACTTTGTAAAATATCTTCATCTCTCTAATTAATAATTTATAATTTTATAATCAAATAACCCATGAAAACTTTTAATTATTCTCTTCCATTGAAAAAAGTAAAACTTCCAAGTTTGGATAATTTAAAGAAATATATAAATCAAATTGATCAAAACCTAATTTATTCAAATGATGGTCCTTTGCTAAAAAAATTGCAGAAGTCGTTGTCAGAAAAATTTTTTGTAAATTATAAAAGTATCGTGATTACTAGTAGTGGTACAATTGGTTTAGAAATTATTTTAAAAAATTTAGTACAACAGAAAAAAAATCGAATTGATGAATATTTTTGTTTATTACCCTCTTTTACTTTTGTTGCTTCAGCAATGGCAATAATAAATGCTGGATTAAAACCTATTTTCTTAGATGTTGAATTTGAGACAGGTCAATTGAGTCCTGAAATTGTTGAAAGGTTTCTTTTGGAAAAAAAGGTTAATCAAAATAAAATCATAGCAGTTATGCCAGTTTCTCCTTTTGGTGCAAAAATTAATAAAGAAGTTTGGGATATTTTTAAAATTAAACATGATATAGAAATTGTATATGATGAGGCTTGGAGTTTTGATTCTTTTAAAAAAGGTATACACGGCAACTCTGTAATAAGCCTTCATGCTACCAAATCTTTAGGATGTGGAGAAGGGGGGGTGATAATTGCAAATACTACTGAAGAAGGTGAAAAATTTAGAAGGCTTATAAATTTTGGTTTTGATGAGAATAAAAACTCAGATTTTGTCGGCACTAATGCAAAAATGAGTGAGTATAGTGCTGCAGTAGCATTAGCTTCGCTAGATGGTTGGAAAAAAAATAAAAAAGAAATTTTAATTAAACAATCATATTATTTAAATAAAATTAATTCATTTTCTAATATTCAGGTTCTTGCTGGTTTTACTAATAAATGGGTTTGGGGTGCATTACCAATCATTTTGAATAATAGTAATGAACTTTCTAAATTAATAGAAGCAGCAAAGCTACAGGGTATTGAGATGAGAAATTGGTGGGGGCCTGGGGTACACAGGTTTCCATGGTCAAAGCACTATATGAATTTTAATTTAGCAAATACTAATAAGTATAGTTATAAGTTAATCAATATTCCTTTTTTTCAAGAAATTTCATTTGATCATATAAATAAAATTTGTGAAATTTTGAAGAATTTTGATATGTAAATAATTATTTCTATCATTAGTTGTTATTCCAATCATGATTATAACATAATGTTAAATATATCAATTAGCATTATTTGATAATAACTAATGTATTGAAAATACAGATTTATAATTTATTTTTCCAAAATTAATTTTTATTTACAATTATATCAAAAAAAATGGAAATAACTTTCAGTAATTTTGGTGCTATTTATAAAACTCTTCTGATCTTAGAAGTTATTAATAAACAAATTAAAATAAGTTCTAACAATAAAAGTAAAATTTTATTATATGTGAATATTAATTATTAATTATAGATAAATGTTCAGTAAAAAATAAAATTTTTATATTAGATTTTTCCACCAATTTTGATTTCTAATATACCATGTGACTGTTTTTTCAATTCCTGTTTCAAAACTTTCTAGTGGATGCCAATGTAGTTGAGATTTTATTTTATCAGTATTTAAAGAATATTTTCTATCATGTGCAGGTCTATCATTTACAGATGTTATTAATTCTTTATGGGTTTTTATTTTGTTTGATTTTTTTTTCAAACTATTATCTAAAATGTCACAGATAATTTCTGCTACTTTTATATTTTGATATTCATTTTTACCAGCTATGTTATATGTTTCTCCAATATTTCCAGATAACGCAACCTTTAATAATGCCCTAACATGGTCATCGACAAATAGCCAATCTCTTGATTGAAGACCATCGCCATAAATTGGAATTTTTTTTTCATTAATAGCATTTATTATTATACATGGAATTAATTTTTCTGGAAATTGGTAAGGACCATAATTATTAGTACAATTGGTAATAACAATGGGTAAATTGTAAGTTTTATGCCATACATTTACCAAGTGATTTGAAGATGCTTTAGATGCTGAGTACGGAGAGCTGGGATCATAGCTGTCATTTTCTTTTGCTGAAGTTCTTTTATTATTTATATCACCGAAAACTTCGTCTGTTGATACATGATGAAATCTGAAACCTATTTTTTGTTTTTTTTCAAGCGATCTAAAATATTCAAGAGAAATCTGAAGGAGATTATAAGTACCCATAATATTAGTATCAAGAAATTTTTTTGGTTTAATTATTGACGTATCAACATGAGTCTCTGCAGCTAAATTCATAATTATATGTGGTTTGAAATCAAAAATAATTTTTTTTATTTTATTATAATTACAAATGTCTGCTTTTATAAAAGTATAATTTTTTTTAAGAATTATTGAATCTAAGGATTTTAAATTTGATGCATATGTTAATTTGTCTACATTGCAAACTTCAAAATTAGTTGTTTCAAGAATATGTTTTATGACCGTAGATCCAATAAATCCACAACCACCAGAAATTAAGAATTTTTTAAGTGACATTAAAAATAGTATCTTTCCATGTATTATATTTTCCAAATTTATTGAAATTATTTTTTGTTAATTGAATAGATATGATATTTCAATCTTTATTATAGGAGTTAAACTAAAATATTTTAAGAAAAAATTAATGTAACAAAAATTATTCTTTTGATAACAATTTACAAGATAATCTATTTTTCTTTAATAAAATTTCTTTAAATTTTAATTTTGTATAAAATTTTTAACATATTATAATTAATTAACTAATTTAAGTAGTATGATAATTAGCATACCAAATTTCACAATAGATTTATAAAAAAAAGTCAGGAGATAGGAGATGAAAATTTTAGTCATTGGTGCAGGGGGTATGATAGGCCAAAAATTAGTAAAAAAATTACTTCACCAAGACTTTAATTATTTTCAATTCAAAGAAATTTTTCTTTTTGATCTATATTTACCAAAATATAGAGACACTAG
>MDSW01171244.1_pt1 | contig 14767 bp, 13 predicted proteins | sample 811171 | NCBI WGS metagenome assembly MDSW01 (sample SAMN05326641, study PRJNA326480) | marine metagenome | isolation source: seawater | place: Atlantic Ocean: North West | collected 2012 | reverse complement strand
TATACACTTATCCATAATATTTGAAAAAGCTGAATCTGACCTATATTTTTGCTTTACAAAAACATTATCTAAAAATTGTTGATAATCAGTGCTCATTTTTTCAATAGTAGAATTAGTTATCGCTAAATCTTGTGTTTGATAATCCGCTTCAGCTTCTTTAATTAATGAACCGGATAACCTGGCATATTTACTCATAGAAATACTACCATCATCTTTATAAATATCTATTTCTTCTTTTTCATTCAAAAATTTATTAAGAATATAGAAATCTTTACACCAATAAAAATATTTTTGTTTAGAATCTGACCATAGACTATATCTATTATCTAATAATACAGATAAATGCTCTCTATGATACTGTTCTTTTGCTTTCATACCATCTAATATAAGTCTTAATTCCTTAACTTTTTTGATTTTATCTCTTATGGAAGTAATAGATTTTTTGAATATTTTTGATTTAGACGAATTAGATCTGATTTGTATTGTAAGTCTATCTACATCAACAGTTAGTTGAGGAATAGCTCTTCGTGCTTCTCTGATATGTTGCTTATGGAATTCTATCTCTTTATCAATAACTTTATTATTAACTAAAGGCAAGGAATCATATCCTAATGTTAATCCAAAATCAATATAACGAAAACCTCCTACTGGTGAGTAAACTATATTATCTTCTTTAATATCTCTATGATATATATTATTTTTATGTAAAATACCTAATCCGATAAGTAAGTTCGCGTAAAGGTTCCAATTATTTTCAAAGTTAAGATCACTTTTCCTTTTATATGTAACTACTCCTCCATTTGGTTGTATTGTATTAGCAAATTTTTCCTTAATTTTGCGATTATTGGTCGTTTTATATAAATCACACTTATAAAATTCCTTGTCGCTGCTAATAGTATTACTGGAAATATTACAAGCTGCTAAAGGATAAATGAAATATTTATTTTCAGGATCCAAAGTATCTAATTTAAAATTATCAATAGGTTTCCATTCTTCTTCTAAATTTTCAATCTCCACTACTTTTGATACTTTATTCATATCTTGTGGTATATCTATTCCTTGTGTATCACATATTAAATTTGGTGAATAGACACATCCAAATGAACCACGTGCTATATATTTTCCACCTTTTTGATTAAACATTTATATAATATATTTTTATTATTATCTTATCTAAAAAATAACCTGAATATATATATATGGTTAAAGTTGAAGATAACCTAGTCAATATCTATTTTGACGCTTTTACAAAAGCACTTACTTTAGTTGTCGCATTAGCATGGAATAATGCTTTTACAGAATACTTTAAGAATAATCCATCTCTCAAAGCATTAGGACCATGGCTCTATGCGTTCTTTATAACAGCTCTTGTAGTATTTATAATGATGGCTTTGGCAAAACTAAGAATACAAATGCAGTCATGGTATGGTAAATTGAAAAAAAATGTAAAAAACAGTATTGATGATGAAGAAGAAGCAGAAAATGAGCCTGAAAGTTTTGACAATTTTAAGACTAAAAACATAGATTACACGCAGTTTTAATGCGTAAATTATAACTATTAATTAAACATATTATATGATATAATATGCCTAATTTAAATTTAGCAATATTAGCATCAGGAAGTGAATATAATATTAACGCTGTTTATCAATCAATTCATTGTGGTATTCTACCAGCAAATATTGTTGCTGTAGTATGTAATAAAAAATGTAAATGTATGGAGTATTGTAAATCAAAAAAAATTAATACTATTAACTATACTCGTGACGTAAAAAAAATTACAAGAGAACAATATGACCAAGAATTAATTAATAAATTATCGTCATTTAATATTGATATTATCTTAGTTTTTGAATGGACTTACTTATTTACAGCTATATTTACTAAACGATTTGATAAAATAATTAAATTGAATAGTGTATATAGCACCAGTCTAGGAGGTTCTAACAATATGGATGAAATATTTAATGGACTTGTTAATTCAAGAATTAAATCTGCCAGCTCAAATCTTGAATTAATTAATTTAGATAATACCAGAAAGAACATTATATCAGAGGTAATATTACCATATGAAAAATCATATACTAAGGATGAATTTATTAGTATTTCAAAAAAATACGAAAACATGTGTTTAATTAAGGGGTTGATTCAATATCATGAAAATCAAAATAAAACTATAATGTTTAATGCTGAGAATACTAAGCAAAAAAGTAATTTTAAAACATTAAGAGATATTGATTATGATAGACTACTGGTTGAATATAATAATTATGAATATGCGTTTGGAATAAAAAGATGTAAACTTAGAAATAAAGGGAAATTTGTAAGTTTAAGTAATAAATGGTGGATGGATAAAACTAAATTTATAGTAGATAACCACTATATATGGAGCGATGGTAAATTTATGGTTGTAAAAAAGACAAAACCTATTAAATATATATTTGAAACTCATGGATTTCTTGCTAATACTTTCAATACAAAGTTGTTTGATTTATATAAAAATGGTGCTAGAAAAATAATTACATCTGACAATCTTCCAGATGGAATGAGCGAATACTCATTTCTTAACAAACCTATAGTTAATGTTATTAACAAGTCAACAAATAAAAGTGTAAATATTGATACCTTAGTTAATGAAAATATTCTCTCTCAAAATAATATTAAAACAATCTTAGATTATTGTAACAGATTATATGTGTATACTCATAGGATTCGTGATAAAATTGGCTTGACATTAGCTTGTGCACAGTATGAGTTTGGATTAGATAATAGTAATAATATACTTTTGATCGATGATATTCATTCATATAATAATTCTATATTTTGGGAATATCAGGAAGAATGCTATAGTAAAACTAAGCCTAATATATTTAATAGTAATGTAGTTTACAATTGGCTTTTACAAAATTGTTCAGATATTGATAAAGATGTTCCTGTTATACCTTCAAATATAGTAAAAGAAGGAGAAGAATCATACTATAATTATATTCGTAGACTTTATTCAGCAGATGATATAGTAAAATGCTCAATTCTAAATACACCTTTTAGGTCAGATAGTTGGTCTTGGGCTACAGCAAAAAATATTTACTTGAATTATAATCACGATAATATGGTGTGTATTGTAACTGATAATAAAGATGGTCCTTGTGTAAAAAAGGCTATACTGGCATTTAAAACTAACAATATTTATGCTAATATTTTTGAGATTTCACCATATAAGGACATTATTAAATTAATAAGCCATATTAAACAGCATGATTCGTCCAAAAAAAAGATGATATGGGTATCATTAAGTAATGAAATAAATCCGATATGTGGAATACTTTCAGCTAATACAAGGCATCCAGTAATAAACTGTCCACTATCAATTGATAATAAATTTAGCTTACAGTCTATTTTATCTTCAGTTCAACAATATAAAGATAGTCCAGTCCTAACAATTTTAGATTTTAATAATCTTCCTGGAGCTTGTAGAAAGATATTTACTAAATAATATATACAAAATTGAAATTTATGGTAATACTAATATTACTCAATTTACTAATACAAAAATACACTCAAAAAAAAAGTACGAAGGATTTTCATTTTCAGAAAAAGTTTTGGAAAATCAAAAAAATCCCCCCCCGCCAAAAAATGTTACAAAGTAACATTCTTAAAATGTTACAAAATAACAAAAAAAGTTCCTAAATATTACAAAAAAAGTAACATTTGTTAATGCTGAAAGTAGCTTATTATGACTACGTGTAATTAAAAATAAATTAGGAGGTTTAAAATAACATAAAAATGTTAAATATTTAAAGAAAATTTATATTTATTATTTAATGGTGGTATACAATTGCCCGAGATGTGGATATTCTACTGGTAATAAAAGTTATTTTAGAAAACACTTATTACGAAAAAAAGTTTGTAAAGTTGTGCTTAATGATATACCAGTTGAAAAAATACTTCAAGACATTGAGGTTAGAAAAAATAATACTAATTTAAAATTGGAACATTTAAAAAAAACGCCTAAAAAGTTAGAAAATGTTACAAAAAATGTTACAAAACCAAAAATAATAAAAAACAACAAGGTTTCGGGAGAAAATAATGTTACTAAAAATAATAGGTTACCAACAAACCTCCGTAAAAAAAATGTTACAAAATCACATTTTAGCGTCAGCCAGCAAAAAGTAACATTTAAACCTCCTGAAACTTCATGTAATCAAGAATCAAGAAAAAATGAAGACGGAACAAACCTCCTTAAAATTTGGGCTGACGCGGGTGATCCAAAAATAGTTAGCGTCAGCCAAAACGTCAGCCAGCAAAAAGTAACAAAAAAAGTTCCTAAAACTTCAATAAATGATGATATGGAAAATACCAACACAGCTTTAAACTTGCAGGCGGTTTGGGCTGACGCAGACATTCACGAAAAACAGTGCGTCAGCCAAAACGTCAGCCAGCAAAAAGTAACATTTAAAGCTCCTGAAACTAAATTAAAAAGCAATGTAGAAAAAATGACAATTGGACAAAACCTGCAGACAATTTGGGCTGACGCTAAAAATACAGAAAATAATAGCGTCAGCCAACAAAAAGTAACATTCAAACCTCCTGTAACTAAGTCGGCTAATTTGTCATATAATTATGAAGTTCCTGAAGACCTGCTGAATTCTACGGCTGACGCTGAAATGTTACAAAAAAATAAGTCTAATAAACGTAAAATAAGGGAAAATTATGCTAAAACAAGCAATGAAGCATGTTACGAAAAAACGGCATCTCCTGACAACCTGCTATTTGATGAAATGAACCCCTCAATTATAAGTTATTTAGCAGAAAATCAATATGAATCAGGAAGTTTATCGGACGAAGAATATAAGGTCAACAAACATATATACAGCAATCCTCCTGAATATAATAATTCTAATAATTATTATAATAATTTCGAAGCTCCACCAGTTATGAATGCTACAGCATCACATCATCATAGTCCTAATAAATTATATACTACTAAAATCAATAATCACACCAAATCTCATCGAAGAAATTATAGGCCTATTCGGCACTATGAAGAACATAGCTTTGATGAAGAGGAACATTACTGTAAATATTGTGGTCAAATATTCAAACATCGTCAAAGTAAATGGAAACATGAAAAAAAATGCACAAAAAAGAATGTCTTGGCAAATAAATGTAGCAGACTAGAGCAACAAAATAAAGAAAAAGATAAAGCTATAGAAGTTTTAAAGGCACAGATGGAAATAATTATGGAAAAGGTTGGTAGTCAAGTTCATAATCATAATACTACTAATTATACCATCAATGTTGTATTAAACGCATTTGGAAGTGAAACAACAGATTATTTAACTGGTAATAAAGTTAGACAAATTCTTCAACAAGGAGGAGCTATTGATAGTATTCCACGATTACTTAAAGCTATCCATTTTAATCCGGACCATATTGAAAATCAAAATGTGATTATTCCCAGCAGGAAGGACAATGTTGCGAAAATTTGGGATGGACACAAATGGGTTCTCAAAGCTAAAGAAACAACAATTAATGAAATGACTGATAAAGCATATAATCTAATTAATGAACATTATGATGAGGGTAATAAGCAATATGATGATTTTACAGATAGATATGCTAATAATGATAAAATGGTTAAGAAAAGGGTTACACAAGATACTGAACTAATGATTATTAATAGTGCTAAAAAAAATTCTCAAAAAACTATCACTCAGAGCTAATAACTCCAGTCTTGAAAAAAAATTTGATATTTTTAAAATTTAATATGTGTTGATTATCCATTTTCCCAGACTCCTGACAATGTCTCTCCCTACTGCTTGCCAACTCACCGAACTTTACTCGTCTTTCTGTAAGACTAATAATACATCATATTTTAATAATCCTAATCGTGTAGCTAACAAACTTAGTATCATTGCTGCCGAGGTTGATGATATGGTAAATAATCCTGTTCATCCACTTGATACAATGTATCCTCCTAATAATTTGTCCTATTACACTGAGCCTAATACTTATCATGACCCTAATAGTTGGGATGAGGATTATGAGGAGTATAATGACGGATATCCCTCTGATGCGGAGGATCTTGATGACTGTATGGTTTCAAGTGATGATGAGGATAATTTGGACTAAACAAAATTAAAAATTTGAAACTTTAATTTAATTTTTTTATTTGGTAAACTATGCTATGTTAGGCAAACAAATTGTTCCAGTAAACCCTGCTTCATTTGGTAATGAAAATCTAAAGTTAAATGATAAAGAATCGGATAATGTAGATACAAATAATGTGATTATTAATATTCCATTTCCTAAAGATAATACAAAATCTAATAAATATAAAAGTTGTGCGAATGATTGTTCATATTTCTTAGTTTACGTTATTAAATATGTAGCTATATTCTTTGCTTTAAGCTTTATTGGAAAAATAGGAGCTAAGTTTATTTATTGGGCAAATGAAACAAATAATTGGAAATATCCAGATGGTTGGGATTGGGGAGAGATTAGTGGACTTATATTCCTGCAGGCATTCGTTGGAATATTGATAGTTGGAATTTGTATTGGATGTTGTGCAAAATAATAAATTTGAAGTTGAATATGTTATTTTTTTTATGTCAGAATAATAACATGTCTGGAGTAATATTAAGATACTTTTTAGGTATTTTAAATGAAAGTATAAGTAACACTTTTAGATATGATGATACAATTAATAGAGAAACTGATGAAAAGGATGAATTGACAGATGGTCTTAAGACCTGTAAATTTACAAGATCAGATAACGAAGAAGTTATATGTCCTATATGTCTGGAAGAATTTAATGATAATGAAACAGTAATAGAATTATCATGTAAGCATATTTTTCATAAAGATTGTATAAAAAGCTGGTTCAAAAACAATCATTCTTGTCCAACTTGTAGGAAAAAAATAGATTTGAATTGTGACAATAATGACAACAATAGTGATATATTTGGAAATTGGATAAATACATTTATAAATTCAATTACTAATCAAGTAAATAATAATCGAATAAATGACGTTCTTGGAGCAAGAGTTACATTATATGGAATATTGTCTCAACCTGGACTCAATGGAGAAATAGCTACAATTATTAGTCATCATAGAGATGATAGATATATTGTAAGATTAAATAACAGGAGAAGTATATCAATTTCCATAAGAAACATGACTATTAATAGAGGTTTAATAAATGAAAGTATAATTAATAACATTAATGGAATTATTAATGATATTACAAGGGAACACGATATTTCGCAAATAGTAAGTCGAATTATGACACCTGGATTGACTTTAACAAATATATTAGACAATTTATATGATTCCCAATTTAGTAATAGTTCTTTTAACATTAGGTAAGACATCGTAATTATTCATTATAAAATCAGTGTCTTTATTATCAGTTAATTTCCATCTTAGAAATGTTTTTGGATTCATGGTCCAACTATCTTTATCCACATTAGGTGGCATTTCTCCAACATCATATTTAGATGAAATATCATTATCATATATATAATTATATACATGGTCAGAGCTAATGTATTTTTGTAAATGTTTCTGTATTTGATGACGTTCGGGACTATAAAATGAACCAAATATAAAGCAGTACAGATTTGATAAATTTGATAGATTAGCTATTTTTTTAAAATCTTGAATAAACATATCAAGTAATCTATTAACTATCGCCCCGCCATAATTTTCACCAATTAATATAATTTTTTTTCCATTATTTAAATCTCCCAAAATGTTATCATAAGCGTCCTTTACTATTCTTTTTGTATTTCTTATTTTATGGAGGTTTTTGCCTATTTTCATATTTTCAAGGGCGTTATACATAGAGTTGTCAAATTCGATATGAACTTCGGAAATTTTATTATCCATAAATTTTTTTACATCATATTCTAAGTCAATTTTATCTTTATTATAATTATATCCAACAAAATAATAAATTACTATATTTTTAGCAACTTCTTCCTGTCTAACTGTATAAAGTTGGTTTTCTAATTCTTTATTTCTAAGTTCTATTTGTTCATTAATAGATATATGTGTTTGGATTAGAACATTAAGTTTATCTAATTCTAAATTATAGCGTTTTGTCATTTCATCAATAAGAGTTTGTTTGTCATGAATATCAGTGTTAAATTCGTTTACTTTATCAGTTAAAGCTTCGTTAACAACTTTATATTGTTCTAATTCACGTGTTATTACATTTATTTTACTAACAAGTTTACTATTAGACACATTTAATTCTAGATTAGTGTCTTTTAATCTATCTATTTCTAGTAAGTTAATATCCTCCTTTTGGTTTAGTTCTTTAATTTTGTCAGTAAGTGTTATAATTTCAGCGTCCTTACTATTTAATTCTTCAGTAAACGCACTTTTGGTATTAGATTTTCTCCAGCACATTTATATTATTAGGCAACATAATTCGTTTCAAAAAAAAAAGTAAAAAGTCTTAATAAATAAATGACAAATCTTAATATAATCGGAAAATCTAGAACAATAGGATTATCTAATATTAAAATGTTAGTTTTTGATATGGCAGGAACAACAGTAAACGAACATGGAATAGTTTACCAAACAATGTTTAGCACACTTAGTAATTATGGATTAGGTGTAAAACAAGAAGAAATTGACAAATGGCATGGAGCAAATAAATCTGAAGTATTTAACCACTATCTTAACAAGAGTGATATATTTAAAATGCATTCAGAAACCTATCAAAATAATTTTAGAAAAGAAATATATGACAAATTTTATAAATCCTTAGAGGAACAATATTTTACATCTAATAAAATATCTTTAATTCATGAAGATTTACCTAAAATTTTTACTAATATAAGAGAGTCTGGAATTAAAATAGCATTGAATACAGGATATAATAAAAGTATTCAAAGTGCGATAATTAATAAATTAGGTATGAATGAATTTATAGATGATTATATTTCAAGTGAAGAAGTATCAAGAGGAAGACCATATCCTTATATGATTCATAGTTTAATGGAGAGAAATAATATAAAAACATGTAAGGAGGTAATTAAATTTGGAGATACAAAAAATGATATTATAGAAGGTATAAACGCACGGTGTCTTGCTTCCATAGGTGTATTATCAGGTGCTGATAATCATCAAACATTGTCAAATTCTACTATAATAATTGATGATATTACTAAAATAGAACTATAATTTATCTAAAATTTTGAATTTTTGAATAATTATGATTACAATATATACGTAAATTAAACCCAATGTAATAAACAGAGCTGGATTTAGATTAAATACAAGTGGTATAATATTTCTCAAATTAGAACCTTCAAAATCATTAATTACCAGCTGTTCTGGTAACTCAATACCATATTCTCTGAAGTAAGGTATAATAATTTTATTGTAATAAACGCAATTTTTATTAATATCCTTTTGACCAATATGACCACATATTCGAGGATTGATTTCTAAAAAGTAAATATTATTATTTTCAGTAATTATAAATTCAAATTCAATGAGACCTGAATAATTACATTCTTTTATAACTGACTCACTAAATTGTTTTGCTAAATTATATAGTTTAGGATCGTCAATTATACGAGTTCTTATACTTCCTAATACAAAGTCAGTAAATTCTAATCCATTATCACCTACAATTGTAAATAGGTCATTAATAATTACACCATTTTTACATATAGCATCCAAAGAATAAAGCTTAAAATTCTCAAATTTAGGTTGTACAACACTGTCTTTTAATGAATTTTTAGTTTTTTTCAGAAGTTGATTTTTATTTAGTATTGTTTGATAAAAAGCAGCATATCCCGTATTATTTTTAATAATATATTTTTCGCTGGTGTTTATTTCAACAAATTCTTCTAATGAATATTTTGAATCAACGGTAAAAGTAGGAATTTGTCTAACTTGTTTATGTTTTTTAACAATTTGATAACATGATGTTTTATTATCTAATAGCTCATATATATTAGTTATAGAGCTAGAAAATTTAGAGTGTTCAAGTGAATTATAATACTGTTGAGAGGTAACATCTACAGGAACAACTATATCATATTTATTTATATCTTGTTCAGATATAAACGACGTGTGTCTAAAATAAATTTTAAGTTCTTTGTAACGAGCAAGAGAATCATATAATTCGAGTCCTAACATTATAGGTGAGTTTATTTTGGTAAATAGAATTAATACATTATAGGTCATGTTATTAATATAGATAAAGAAAAAATGATATAGTTAAATATATAGATGAATAATAAAAATTTAACAGATGATGAAAAATTCTTTCTTAATAAGCAAGTTATGAGTAATTCAGAAGAAGTAAAATTAGATATTAAGAATATTGTGTCTAATATTCCTTCTGATAATGAGATACTTTTATTAGGTGAAAATACACATGGAACCAAAGAATTTTATACCCATAGGTCTTTTATAACTAAATATATGATTGAAAACATGGGTTATAAGGTAGTATTACTTGAAGCAGAATGGCCTGATATTATAAGAGTTAATAAATATATTCAGGGCGAATCTATATATAATTCTGCGAAAGAGTCCTTATCTGGTATAAAAAAGTTTCCTAGTTGGATGTGGAACAATAGTCCAACTTATGAACTAATAGAATGGTTAAAAGAGTATAATTTACATCATCCTTTTAATATGGTGTATGTATTTGGTATTGATTGTCAACAATTTTTAAAATCAATAAAATTTATATTAGATTATCTTAAAACTCATAATCACCCTTTTTATGAAAAAGCTCACTTAGTTTTCGCAATATTTAGACAGTTTATTACAGAAAGTCAATATGCTGTAGGAGCTGTTCATGGTTCAATGAAACCTATGGTAAATAATATAGTAGGCAATTTACAAGGGCTTTTATCAACTTTTCAATGGGAACATGTTGATGCTTTTTTAGATGATCCTGATAATTCAAAAAAAGATAAACTAGATAGAATAAGCTGCGAACAATCTTTTGAAATCATAGTTAATAGCGAAGAATATTTTAGAAAAATGTTAGAAGAACCTCCTGGTTCGAATGCTTCATGGAATACACGTGACCAGCATATGTTAATGACAATTATGAGAATAAGGAATCGATTATCTCAAGTAAATAAAGATATGCCTAAGATAATAGTTTGGGCACATAATAGTCATATAGGAAATTCAGATGCTACATCAAGAGGTGGTAAAACATTCGCTAATAACAATAGTTGGAATGTAGGACAGATGGTAAAAGAAATGTTTCCTAAATCTATAGCTATAGGATTTTATACAAATATAGGTAATGTCACAGCAGCTGAAAAAGATAAAAGAATAGGATTAACACAAGAGTTAAATTCAGCACATCCACTTTCATACGAATATTTATTTAGTAATTTATGCCATCATCTTAAAGTAACTGAATTCTATATTGATTTAAGAAAATATAACAATTATAAATCAGATAATAATGATATTACAGTTAAATTAAATACACCTTATAGAGATATATATACAGGCGAGCAATTTACTCCAGTAAATGTTTTTACCGATGAAAAGAAAATGTCATATTTAATAGATTGCAATAATAAAAAACATCTTTTTGTAAATCCATACGGAACAATAGTTAAAAGATGTAGACAACTAAATGGCTTTGAATATGCGGATAACTTTTCATTGTATAATAGTGATTTACTTCAAAGATGGATAGGTGTTAATTATGTAAAAGAAACCGAAATGGATTCTCACTATGGTGAATCTAAATTAGCGCAACAATTTGATTTTGTAGTTTTTATTAATGAGACTACATTTCTAGATTAATTTGTTTATAGTAATTAAAATAAATGTTGTTTAATAGTAATTAATGAAACACATACTAATTAGAAGCATGTTTGCTAAACATTTTAATAGAAATCCTAAAACATATACTTTAGATGAATTAGAGGAAGATTATCAAAATGAAATAAAGAAGTTTAGTGAAGCCTATCTTATTGGTTGTCAGTGGTATGTAGGACCAAGTTTTAAAGAGTATTATCTTACAAGAAAATTCGATCGTAGATTTTTTGGACCTGCTGCTGGTTATGCTTTATATCATATTTTTAACTAATTCTAAAAATTAGTTAGTTAAAATTATGTTATTAACTTTTTACTGTATATTAATATGTATAACAAAAGATTATTGAAAGAATATAGAGATATTATGAAAGAATCTATACCTAATATTCACACAAAACCCCAAGAAGATAATATCTTACATTGGAATTACATAATAGTTCCCAATAAAGAGCCCTATAATAGAGGATATTACCATGGTATTTTAGAATTTCATAATGAATATCCTATGAAACCTCCTTCGATAAAGATGTATACACCCAGTGGTAGATTTGAAACTGGCAAAAGAATATGTTTATCTATGAGTGATTATCATCCTGAAACATGGAATCCATCTTGGGGCGTAAGAACAATTTTATTAGGATTATATACTTTTATGATTGATGACGAATTTTCGGATGGAACTATAGGTAGTATTAAAGATACCTATGAAAATCGTAAAAATATGGCTTTATCAAGTTATGATTACAATAAATCTAATAAATATTTTATAGAACTATATGAAGAATTTCAAAAATCAAAAAGTGAAAGTACTTTATCTAATGATAATGAGGCAAAATGTAGATATTGTTTTGAGTCTTCGGGAACTTTAATATCACCATGTAACTGTGAAGGAAGTAACAAATATGTTCATCAACAGTGTCTTGCGAAATGGCAATATAATAGTATACTTGCCCAATCAACTCATCCTAAATATCAAACAAATATTGAAAAAATATGTAATGTTTGTGGAAGTGAATTTAAATTTAAAGAACATTCGCGGGAAGAATTAATGCTTAAATTTACTGGAGAAGAAATAGCAAATATGATAATTACAGGTTGTTATTTAGTTTCATCTAAAAAAAGTTCCGAGGATAACTTAAAATTAATAGAAAAATATAAGAATGATAAATCATTATGCGATAATCTTAAACACTGGACACAATCAGTATTTTTAGTTACAAATGTCATCGGAACAGATGAAAATTCTAGTATAATAGGTGTAAGTATTACTAATAAAGTATCAATAGATGATTATCCACAACTATATTTTAACTGGATAAAAATAGATAGACACCCCTATATAAGCAGTAAAACAATAACTCATTTTATAGGTGGACCATGTAATCCTAATATACCTTTTTATCTAATAAATGTAAATAATAAAATTATAAGTGATATTGATTTACAAAGATTTAATATAATGAAAGTTGTAACTGATGCAGAGAATACTATAATATTTGGACAGTTGTATGAATTTCTAAATCAAGATGTCGTTAGAATACTAAGAAATGTAGATTCATTATCAATAATTTGGGGTATAGCTGGTTGGTCACGAACACAATTACTTGGAGAAATTGCGAGAGGAGGATGGGGATTAAGTAAACCACAATTATACAATTCTGATGTAAAATCAGATTTATGGGGTGATTTTTTAGAAAAAGAAAAAGTGATATTTTGTGGAGAGAATGATTATTTAAAGATTTTTAAGAAATAAGAAAAGTGTTTTCTATTTAAAAATAGACCACTAAGCTTAGATTATATGACAGATAAATCACTTCCAACGAATAATTTAACTGAAGAAAACAAATTTAGAGTTCCTATAATTGTTGAATATATTTGGCTTGCCGCAGATCAATCTATAAGAAGTAAATCACGAACATTATACATTGAAGAACAAAATGAAGCTACACTTGATAAAATTCCTGAATGGAATTACGATGGTTCAAGTACAGGTCAAGCTCCTGGACATTCATCTGAAATTATTTTAAAACCAGTTGCTATTTATAATGATCCATTTAGGGGAGGAGAAAATAAATTAGTTTTATGTGAAGGAACACAGTCAGGAAAAACAGTTAAGGGATATAATAGAAAAAAAGCATTAGAGATTTTTCGTTCAAGAAAGGATGAAGAAATTTGGTATGGTTTAGAACAAGAATATGTATTATATGATGGCTATAGGGGCGGTGAAGAACGTATGAAGAACACTATAATACGTGACTCTCAAAGACCTATTGGTCATACACTTAATATGATGCCACAAGGACAATACTACTGTGGCGTAGGTTCTCAAAATATAGTAGGTAGAGAAATAATGGAAGAACATTATAATAAATGTCTTGATGCAGGTTTAACAATTTCAGGAACTAATGCTGAAGTAATGTTAGGGCAATGGGAATATCAAGTAGGACCATGTTTAGGAATTGATGCTGGAGACCAACATTGGATGAGCAGATATATTCTTGAAAGAATATGTGAAGAATCTGGTTTAATCGTAAATTGGCATCCTAAACCTGTAGAAGGAGATTGGAACGGTTCAGGATGTCATACTAATTTTAGCACTAAAACAATGAGAGAAAATGGTTCACAAGAAGTTTTTGAACAAGCTATTAGTAGACTAAAAAAAAATCATCATAAACATATAACTGCTTATGGTGAAGGTAATGATAAAAGATTAACTGGAGAACATGAAACAGCGTCAATTCATGATTTCACATCGGGTGTAGGAGATAGAGGAGCATCAATAAGAATTCCTTCAAGTGTTGATAATAGCGGTTATAAATCTGGATATTTAGAAGATAGAAGACCGGCGAGTAATTGTGATCCATATATTGTAACGTCACTTATTGCTAAAACAATATTGCCTAAGTAAATAATTCTAAACTATAGAATCAAATGTTTCTTC
>MDSW01097916.1_pt1 | contig 14767 bp, 5 predicted proteins | sample 811171 | NCBI WGS metagenome assembly MDSW01 (sample SAMN05326641, study PRJNA326480) | marine metagenome | isolation source: seawater | place: Atlantic Ocean: North West | collected 2012 | reverse complement strand
ACATTCCCGTCATCTATTTCTATAGCACAGGATTCGACGTGTGAATGGGCATTACAATCTGTTTACGATGATATGTTGGGCCCTAATTCCGCTTATTCGTCATTTGGAATTCCCAATGATTTGACTAGTACTGTTGACTCAACACATGAATCTCTCACTGCTCAGACTGGATTAGCTCATTCAGAATACAATTTGTATGAGTTAGTGGAGGACACTTGGATTCATTCAAGCGCCGCTTCTAATACCAATAACGGACAATCGCCGATTATGTATGTAGGACGCTTCAATGGATTTGCACTTGTAAATGTCGATTTAAGTCAGATTCCTCTTCCTGAGCCTTGGACGTCATCTGAAGCAAGTATTGATTTATACAAGGGAGGTACGACTCCAGGTAATCATCAGATAGTGGTTTACAACGTGTTTGATGAGTGGGACGAATCAGCAACTTGGAATAATGCAAGTTCGAATACACCATGGTCTACACAATCTGGTTATCTAGACAGTACTATGTCTCCAATAAGCACTACCGTTGTTAACGCATCATCTGGGTGGTATTCATGGAATATTACAGAGGCAGTACAGCAGGCTAGAGTTCGAGGCGATGATATAGTTAGTTTACTGTTCCGTGATACTGCATCATCATCTTCTAGTTCTAACCTCTATTTCCGCACTTCAGATTATCCCGGAGGAAATTCATTTTCACCAAAATTCAACATGATTTACTCTAGTGGAAACACTTGGATTCCTGGAGATGCCTCTTCATTGAATCCTGTACTCGGTTCTACCACTACAATGTGGAATTCAACGGCATTGTTGCCTACTCCTCCCGATTCAGTTGATTTGTCTTGGAGTCATTCGTTGACCAATCATTCTTGGGATTTCCAAGTTGATACAGATTCGTTCTTCTCTACTCCTGCTTCGTTCAATAGTGATCAAAATAGCAGTTTGTTTACCACTACTACAGGTACACCATCATCTACATCGTTCACATTCCCATCTTCAATTACTTGGGATGATGCATGGTATTATTGGAGAGTCCGAGGTGTTGAAAATGGACAATATGGAAATTGGACAGAAGGCGGTTCCTTCAGAGTTCCTGATTCTGTAATTGGGACTTCAGATGGTGCAGGAAATTATTCAATCACTTTGGAGCGCGGAGATGTCTTCGATAGTAGTGGAAATCTTCCTTCATTCCCTGATACATATATCGATAGTGCAGGTGGACCTGGACAGACTCAGAATTACGGAACATCGGTTTCATTGAATGTTGGTTCGTCTCAGACTGCTGGAGCAATTGTAGTTTCATTGATTGAAATGGACTTAGGAGAATTGCCCTTCCAGTCCACTACATTGCCAACTGGGGTAACTCTCAGACTTCATCGTTCAAACTATCTAGGAACAGGAGCACACACTGTTGGTGTACATGATTGTGGAAACAATACTTGGGACGAGAGTACAGTTTCATGGAGCACCTATGTTCCTGGTCAACAGTGTAGTACTACTGCTTCAGCATCAATCACTAGAGTTGCTACTGGTTCCGGTACTTGGTATGAATGGGATATCACTTCCATAGCTAGAAATGCATTTACCAATCAGAATGGAAGAATGACTCTAGCATTAATCACAAATTGGACTGGAACATTGTATTTCTCCTCTGCCGAAGCTAGTAGTAATGTACCACAACTTGTCTTTGATTTCGTTGATAATCCAAATGGAATTACACCTCCTCCGCAGGTGACGTTGCAATCTCCTGCTGATCAAGAAGTTCTCTTTGAGGAAGATGGCCACCTATTAACCTCTCAATATTCGCCTACACTATCTTGGGCTCCGGCTTCTGGCGCCTCAGGTTACATTGTTCGTTTGATGAATTTAACCACAACACTAACTCAACGTTCGTGGGTTGATTCTGGCTTTACTTCCTGTACTGCTACTACGTGTTCTTGGACCCCTAGCGTTAATCTCGATACGGATGTTCTCTATTCTTGGGATGTACAATCCATTGCAGGTTCCATTCCAGGTGCCCGTTCAGCGTCCTGGTCATTTGCAGTCGGTGATCCAGACACAGTAAGTCTAGGTAATCATCTATACAGCATTACATATGGAGAAGGAGAGGCTGCAAGTGTCTTGCAATATCCAAATATTCATGATTCAACTATTGATGAATCAGATCCTACAGAAGTTTTCGCTAATCGCGATTTAGAAGTAGGTATAGGATGCGGCGATTCCGGTGCAATTTCTACCACTAATGAATGCAGGAGTATTGTTTGGTTGGACTTGGGGCAGATTCCTCTTCCTGCCAATCTGAATCCACATAGTGGATTATTGAAATTGCATCTAGATAGTGTATTGTTGGCAGATACATCTTACATCGATGTCAGTGCACACACCCTTCTAAACCAAAATTTCTCCGAGGTTTCCTCCTCGTGGGATGACGCATCATATGGAAATGCCTGGGATACTCCTGGAATGCGTAGCGGTGTAGATTATGCAGCAACTCCATTGGACACGGTTCGAATTTACAATACAAATGGAAATACATGGGTAGAACTTGATATCAGTAATGCAATGACCTCAATGTATGGAACCATTGGCATAGTGCTTATCGGCACTCCTGATACTGTTGGTGGCAGGATAGTTGTAGAGTTTGATAATTCTGAAGATAGTACTTATCACCCCCAATTGATTTTGAATTATACCAACGTGTATGATATTCAAATTTCTGGCCCTTCATCTACCGATGCAGATACTCCTGTTACATTTACTGCTAGCTTACTAGATGTAGGCGGCAATACTCTTGCAGGAAATGTTGCTTGGAGTAGTACAAGTTTAGGCGCAATTTCCAGTTCGGGGGTATATACTCCTCAAATTGCTGGTAATGAAACGATAGTTGCTCGTTTCGGTCAAGTAACTAAGGTACTGAATCTTTCAGTAGATCATGGGTCTCCAGTTACACTGATTCCTGATCGGACCACAGCGGCTTTGAATGCTGATCAAAACCTTCCCATTACAGCCATCGTTGTTGATCAATTTGGCAATGAAGTGGATGGTGAAAATGTATTGTGGTCCGTAACTAACGGCTCATTTACATCAACAGGTGGAATGACTGCTTCGACAACCACTCCATCTGCATCAGTTGTATACATGCCGTGGTTAACCGGTACTCAAACCATTACGGTAACTTGGGGTAGTAGTACCGAGTCAATTTCTGTGGTAGTATCTACGGGTGCACCACATCATCTTGTGGTTTCAGGATGTTCAGTTGTGAATGCAGGGAGCACTTGCACTTACACATGGGTAGTAGAGGATATTCGATTCAATGAAATGCCAGCTCTTCAAGCGGGTACGGTTACTTGGAGTGTAGATAATGGCAATATTACTTCAGCAGGAGAATTCACTGGAGATCATGTAGGGAATTGGACAATTACAGCAAGCAGTTCAGTAGGTGTGAGTGGCACAATTGATGTTGAGGTTATTTACGGGGCTATAGGCTCAGTAATTCTCACAGGTAATGCAACAGAAATTACTGCTGATGACTCCGTTGGATTTTCAGTAATCCGCGTAGATGTAAGAGGAAATGCAAAAGACATCACTGATGATTTAGGTGTTGAATCTTGGACTGCTTTGAACGGCTCTTTTTCAGAAGTTGATTCAAGAGTAGTTTGGACTGCTTGGTCTAAAGGAACCCAATGGGTAGAGGTGATGGTTGAAGGTCAAACAGATCGCGTAACTATCTCTGTAATTGATGGAGTTCCAATCGAAATGGATCTCAGAGTGACAGGTGGATTCTCTCAAGTCACAGCCGGAGAGATATTGAATCTCAGAGCATTTGTTATTGACCAACGTGGGAATCAGAAACCAGTTACTCCAGAGAATTGGTTAATTACAACACCCGGAGCGAATCAGGATTGGATTGTTCTCGATGGTGCTGCTGCAAATTTCTATGCTTACACAGAAGGCGATTGGACAATTCAAGCAGCCCTCACATGGACTGATGGAATCACAACAGTTCCCTTAACGTCATCAGAGACTCTAACTGTAGTGCCTGGAAATCTAGCAGATGTAGAAATACAGGGTTCAGATGATTATACTCTGACTGCTGATGAATCAATTTCTCTAACTGTAGTGGCTAAGGATATGCAACAAAATGTGGTTCAAGCAGATTCACTACGATGGTATATCCATGACCTTTCAGTATCTACACCTCCTGGGGAATGTGGTGCATCGTTAGATTCAGATGAGATTACTACAGAAGTTGAAACTACAGGTTCTTGGGCAGCTGGCGTTGAAGGCACGTACAGAATATGTGCGATTCAAAATGGGTATCAAGATAGTATCAACGCAGAGGTGTCCCATGGCGTTGCAGTTCGAATATGGCATGTAGCAGCAAAAGATTTGATGGTAGCAGGAGAAAAGGTCAATGTTCAATTGTATGCTGAAGATTCTGCATTAAATCGGTTTGAAATCGCGGAATTATCATGGCATAATGATCCTATTATTTGGGATTACGACGTAGAAGAAACTGGCGCTTATGTGTTTAAGGAGACCACGGTTGGTATTTACGAGCTTGAATATACGCACAATGGTCTAGCAGAAATTTGGACGGTTGAAGTGATTGCCGATAAGTTAGATTACATTCTTCTTCAGGCAGATAAGACTGAAGCAGAACAACAGGGTGTCTTATCGATCTATGCAGTTGGATATGACGCATACGATAATCAGGTTCCATTGGTTGATCCATATATTGTTGCAACTGGACACGATGTTGAGGCAATTGGCCCTCAAAGTTGGGAGATTACTCTCATTGCATCTGGGGCAAGTACCGTTACGGTTGCGGATCAGGGAGAATCGGCCTCAGTTGCGATTAGTTCCATAGGTACAATTCCTGGATTTTTCGCAGCGGGAGGTCCTCTATATTACGCCGCAGCCGGATTGATTGGGCTCCTCATTCTTGCATTGCTGATATTTGTCGTAGTGATTCTTCGTAGAGGCAGTGATGATGATTACGATGATTACGATGACGATGATGACGATGATGATGATTACGACGACTATGATGCAGCACCTTCGGGTCCTGTTGCTGGACCATCCGGCCCTGTTGCCGGACCATCAGGGCCAGTAGATGGCCCATCCGATGCACCAATGGATGAACCTGAAGAACAGAGTTCAGATGATGGTGTTACAGTGGATGAAGATGGCACTGAATGGTGGGAAGATACAGATGATGGCACCTGGTATTATCGAACTCCAGATATGGATGATTGGGAAGTCTTTGAGGAATGATTACTAATGTCAAAGAAAGTTGGCCTAGTGCTATTTCTTGTTTTCATATTCCTTTCGGGGTCTTCTTCTTGGACTCCCGAATATGAATTGTTAGAGGTTCAGAAGTCCTTTGCTCCTATTGAAACAGATAATGGAAATGGAACTTGGACAATAGAGTATCAGGAAGATGGTTCAGGTGGTTTTAGTGACGCTTCAATCAGGAGTGATAATCCAACCGAGGTAGATACTAGTTCAGAAACGATTGAATTTGCTTTGAATGCTAATGGAAGTAAACAGCGAGGACTTTTTGGTATAGATTTGTCAACTATTGGTTTCTGGAACAATGCCACTATTATCGAGGCAACATTGGAATTAACAATCCATACTGCTCCCACAATTGAAACGAATATAATGGGGTTGATGACTTATCGTGATTGGGTTGATCCAAGTTGGAATGGAGCAACTCCCGGAATAGCTTGGACTGAACCTGGTGCTGACTCAAATACTGATTCTGGTGGTCCGAATTCATTTGTTGTAGCAGATTCATCAACTACAACGATCTCATTGGATGTCACTCAGAATTTTAGAGTTGGCCAAGCTCGAAACATGGCAGGAAATGGTGGTTTTGTTGGTGTAATGGTAATGGGTGCAGCGTGGGATAACAATTCATATCTCCCATGGTCAATGTCCGTATATTCCTCCGAATCCCCGTTGGCATATCTTCGTCCAACATGGAACATATTGGTGTCTTGGAATAATCCCTCATCCCTTTCTTCTGTAGATCCTGGGTGGGTAGACATTGAGCCAAGATTTGGTCAAGCATCTGCGGATTCAGATACTCCGTTAAAGGTGCAAGTTAGACATGAAGACGGGAGCATCTCATCCTCTCCTGTAAATTGGCAACTAGTAGCAGGTAGTGGGAATATTGATTCAAGTGGATTATTTACACCATTGACTACGGGTTTCGAATTTATTTGTGCTGAAGCAGTTAATGGAATAACTGGTTGTATTGTTTTATTGGTTACTCCAGGTGCTCCAGTTTCCTTATCCATTTACCCCTCAAATGCTAGTTTTCCAGTGGGGTATGAAATTGAATTGAGTGCATTATTTTCTGATATTTTAGGCAACCAATATCCAGCATCTCCACAATGGTCAGCAGATACTGGAACAATTCATGCAAATGGGTCATATGAACTCACGGAAGTTGGGACACATAGAGTAGATGCCTCTGCAGCTGGATTAACTGCATGGACAAATGTGACCTTGGTTGCTGGAGCCCCAGTTGATTTGTTAATGCCACAAAATCTTACAGTTTCATCAGGAGAAAGAGTTTCTGTTTTGCCTACTGCAGTAGATGGCTTAGGCAACCCAGTTGATTTAGCATTAGCTGGAGATCTAACATATACTGTTAGTTCAGGATCTGTTGACTTTTCAGGAATGTATACTGGCGCAGCTATTGGAACCTGGACTATTGATTGTCAAGCCTCTCTTGGAGCATCTGGTTCAACAGAAGTTGAGGTCACTGTAGGGGACCCGTTGAGTCTATCCATAGTCCATCCTAATCGAATTGTAGCTGCAGACGAAGGTGTACCTCTTCCAGTCATGTGGACTGATGCATATGGGAATGAAGTGGAAATGCCAATTCCTCTTTCAGCATGGACTGCTGAAGATGGTGGGTTTAGAATTGGGGAAAATGGTACTACTGAATGGTTGCCTAGAGACGTAGGAACATATTGGATTAGATTAGATTATGAGAATCTTACCGACACAATCGATATTGAAGTGGGCGCGGGCAGTATTGCAAGTGTGCTAATTGATGCTGAATCTAGTACATTACAAGCAGGAGAAGAATCGTTTCTTCAGATGAAAGCTCAAGATTCGTTAGGAAATCAGAGAATTTTGGATGCGATATGGAGTAATCCTGGAGATGGACCAAATCCAGTTCCTTTTGCTAATGGTGCAACATTTACACCTCTTCACATTGGTTCTGTAACCTTAGAAGCGGTTGCTACAGAAGATGGAATTCAATACACTGCGACTCGAACCTTCGAGGTCATCCCCGGACGACTTGTTAGAGTTCATTTCGAAGGAGAAGGGACAACTATGACTACTGACGACTCTCTTGACTTAGCCCCTATGGGTTTTGATTCTCTTGATAATCCCATAGATGGCCTTCAATTTAATTGGACAGTAAATGGAGAAGACATGACTTCAGAGATTCGAGACGCAGGGAATGTGTTCAAACCGAATATTGTGGGGGATGTGCAAATCGAAGGAATGGCTGCTGGACGTGCTGCTAGAATTGACCTACTGGTATTAGCTGGATTACCACAGAGTCTTTCGATTACTCACGACATTGGTAACGGTCCATTTCCTGGTGGTGAGGAAGTAATTCTCACTGTAATGGGAGTTGATTTAGCAGGAAATGAAAATCCTATTGATGGGGTTACGTGGAGTATTTTAGAAGACGCTGGAAGCATTAGTTCAGGTGATTCACCTGGAGAATATATCTACCAAGTTGGTAAGACTGGTCCATGGACTTTGATTGCTAGGAAAGGAATAGCAGATTCAACGCTTTCAATTACGATTGAACCTGGACTACCCGATCGTATTTCGATTGACGTAGTTAATTCAGATGGCGCCCTTTCTGAAGGAGAGATTATTGATTTAGATATTGTAGTTTTAGATGCTGCTGGAAATCCAATTTCAGTAGCACCATCACAGATAATTGTCGAAACTAAGATTGGAGATGCAGAACATCTTCAGTCCGACATTTGGAGAATGAAAGTTGATGATTATGGCGAGAATGTTCCGTTGACGGTAAGGTATCTTGAATTAGATCAAACTATTTTTGTTACAGTTACCCCGAGTGCTCTGTCTAAACTAACTGATTCGACAATGGGTCAAATGGCAATCGGTTCTGTTTCAGTTGTACTTCTTCTTGCAGTGATGTTGGTTCTTTTGCCTAGGTTCCGAAATGAAGCGGAGGAAATTTATGAAGATACAACAAGTGATTCTGCTGATGAAAGAACGACTCCCTCGCCACCGCCTGCAGGGGTTTCTTTCAGTGCCCCCTCTTCATCTGCATTCTCCGCATCATCTCATCGAAGAGGAAGGCATCGTACCGCGGCTTCTATGGCTCCTTCATGGGGGGCTTCCCAAGATCGGCAGAATTCTGCGAACATGGCTGCTATGGGTGCATCGAATACGTTCGCACAAGTAAATCAGCCTCCACAATCCAATTTCCAGACTCCTCAAGATCCTGTTCAGGCTCCTCCGAGGCCTAAAGGATTGGATAATCCCGAACCAGTTGTACAAGAACCTCCTAAAACAGAAGTCAACAATGAACCAGAAGAGGTTGTAAATCAAGTAGAGCAAGAATCTGTTTCATCAGGAGTAATGATTGCGTGTGAAGGAACCATTCAAGGTCAGACTGGATGGTATCATGATGGAATGGGGAATACAAGTTACTGGCAAGTCGATGAGGGAGGAGCATGGACGCGTCTAGGTTGATGGTAGCGCTCATCGCCATCCTACTAATATCTCATATTGTCCCTCATGAATCACTAGATGATTCTACGGCCCCATCTTCTACTTCTGCTCGTTCTTGTTCTGGAAGTACATCTGTACATTCAATCGAGATTCTCCCACCCGGTCCAGTAATTCTATCTGCAGATGAGGTTCAGGATTTTTCTTTCACTTTGAAGGACAGTTCTGGTAATCCAATTTCAGCAGGCTATGACCATGGTTCAACTGGCGGTTCTACTGTAATGTTAGGTGGTGAACAATTTCGATTTTCGCCCTCAGGTCTTGGACAAGCGTCAGTTTGGATTTGTTCAGGTAATGTAAACCGCACTGTCACGATAAATGTTGTAATTGGAACAGTAGTTAATTTAGAACTCACATCCGATGATGTCGAAGTTACTGCTGACGAATCTGTTGATTTAATCCTCGAGCGAGTAGATCAGCAAGGATATCGTCAGGCAATTGTCGTTCCTACTAGCAACTGGACATTACCACCGGGTTCTTCTCTTGAATTGTTACCCGGTGGTAATTTTCGTTGGACTCCCAATCAAGAAGGCAATCAAACATTAATGGTTGAAGATGGTGAATTTGTTGCAGAAATCGAGATTGTTGTTTCTCATGGTTCTGCTAGAAGATTAACCATTAGTTCTTCTTCTTCATTTAGTGATGTAACAGCTGATGATGCATTGATTCTTGAATCACAGTGGGAAGATGTTCGAGGAAATCGGTGGTCTGCGAATGCATCGTGGGAAATAGATGGGGATATTTCAGGACTTAATTCTACTATTGGTTCCTCAGTCTTGTTTGATGCCTCCCTTGAAGGTTTAATCACAATTCTTGCTGAGGCTGAAGACCCAATTACTCCGTCGATAATTCGAACTGCTTCAATCAGTTTTGTTGTTAACCCTGGTCGTTTGATTTCATTGGAGATTGCTGGACATTCATCTACAATCCCAGTTGATGTTCCATTCGATTTAGACCCTCGAGGCTATGATGCGGATGGGAATTCAGTAGATTTGTCAGGATTAGTCTGGTCAATTGTAGAAGGTGAATCTCCTGAGTCATCAATTAATCAATTGACTTACAGTTTCACTCCAACGGTTCCTGGACAACATAGAATTGTTGCCACATTAGGTTCTAGAGTTACATCCGCGACCATTGAAGTTGAACAAGGCGTTCCATCGTTCATCGAGGTTCGTTCTGACGGAGATCTTGCTTTGTCAGTGCAGACCGGTTTGGAACTAAATTTGAGTGTTAAGGGATTTGATTTAGCAGGTTCATCATATCCAGTTGATGTTGAATGGACAGTTCCTGCAGGTTTCGGTTCCATAGAAGCGTCATCTGCGGGGACGGGTAGTTTTGTGTATTTGGCGGAAGGAGTAGGAACAGTAGAGATGATTGCTACCATCGGAAATACATCTTGGTCAGTGTTGATTGGCGTTATAGCCGGCCCACCTCATTCCCTTGAGTTTGATTTCATAGGTGAATTGAAACAGGGTAAATCAGTAGAAGTGGAGGTTCGAGCATATGATATTGCGAATAACAAAGTGTCAATTGCGGTTTGTGCAGTTGAATTTGAGACAACTGCTGGAGAAATGGAATGTGTCGAAGGACGTTGGATTTTAGATTTGAAGGGAGAAGGAGAGTTGCGATTAGAGGGAAGATATGATGATGGTTATGGATTAGAGTACATCACTATTGAGTCTACCCTGATGGATGGATTATTTGGTTCAGATGCAGGAGCTGCAATCGTTGGAGGCGTTCTGATTCTTTTGATGATTCTTGGTGTTCTTTTAGCAGCAGATCGAAAGACAAAGGAGATGATAAAAGAACGAAAAATGGAAGAAATATCTCCAGTAACTGAATCTATATCAGAAGAAATTGTTTCTGCTCCTCCTGTTGCTCCTGCTCCGGCACACATCCCATATTCACCTTCTTCATTTCCAAAGAATCAATCAACAGGGCCTCTAATGAGTAATGAATTGCCAATAGTTGAACCAATTTCCCAACCTTCGGAAAGTAATGTTCCAGTGAACAATATTGTTAGGTGGACAGACGAACAATTGATTTCATCTGGATGGACTAGGGAGCAAGTTGATCTGATGCGTTCTCAAGAGAAAGAAAGCAATCAAGAAGAATCTGAATCTGAAGAATGGGATACTGGATGGTAATCATTCATATTGTTCTTCTGAATTGGGGAAATCTTGTGAACGCACATCAGAAACATATTGTTCGACTGCTCCTCTGATATCGTTTTCTAAATTCAAATAGCGTCTAAGAAAACGTGGACTAAAATCCATAGTAATCCCTAACATATCATGTAGAACTAGTACCTGACCATCAACTCCTGAACCTGCTCCAATCCCTATTGTTGGAATGGAGATAGCTTCTGTAACTCTCTTTGCCAATGGTGCAGGAATTTTCTCAAGTACAATCGCAAAGCATCCTGCTTGTTCTAGAAGTTTAGCGTCTTCAATTAGTTTGTCTGCTTCTGAATTTTCTCGGGCTCTAACAGTATATGTTCCAAACTTGTAGATTGATTGTGGTGTGAGTCCTAAATGCCCCATAACAGGGATTCCAGCAGTAAGTATTCTTTCTATGGATTCGACTACTTCTCCTCCACCTTCTAGTTTCACCGAATGCGCACCACTTTCTTTCATTATTCGAATTGCAGATTCTAGTGCTAATCTTGAATTTCCTTGATAGGTTCCAAACGGCATGTCTACCACTATCAATGCTCGGTCAACAGCATTTGATACGCATTGAGCATGGTAGATCATGTGCTCCAATGTAATTGGTACCGTGGTGTCGTTCCCAGCCATTACATTTGATGCTGAATCTCCAACTAGAATTACATCAACTCCTCCCTGATCAACTAACCTTGCCAAAGAGTAGTCATATGCTGTTAGCATAGTGATTTGTTCCCCCGCCCGCTTCATTTCTTGAAGCGTATTCGTGGTCACTTTTCGTGCCTTACCTGCAACTGACATGTGGGTTCTCCGTGAGGGGGGACGCCTCTATTAGGTTTCAATAGCGCGGCTGTTCATTCTTCTTGTGCAGTCATGGTTCTAATCACGATTAGGAATTCATCTATATCTAAAATCCCGTCATTATTTTCATCTAATCTGTGAAAGAAGTCTCTGATAACTTCTCCCTCATTGGGTAACCAATCCAAGGATCTTATTGCTGCGGTGAATTGCTTTAAGTTCAGGTGATTGTTGTTTTCAGTATCTGCCGCATTAAATGCATTAACGGCTTTCATTAATTCTGATTCAATATTCTTTAGTTTTGAGATGAATGTAGTCCAAGGTCGTTCAGTCGATGTTGAATGATTTTTTCCATACGTCAAATATAGAATAGAACCCAAGATAATTGCGAAACCTGCGCCTATCATTGCTTGTTCACCCATCAAAATCAGAAGAGTTATTGTAGATATAATTCCAAAATATTGTACAAATCGACTTGATTGTAATCGATATTTTGGTTGGTACCAAGTATGTTCTTTTTCAACTCTTCTTAGAACAATAACACATAGGTTCACGGCTACGAAAATCATTAGCATGAATCCTGAAGCCAATTTTGCTACCGTTGCAACATCTAGGAAAATTATTGCTGAACCCATACAAAGACTGGTGCCATACACAGATCGATGAGGTGTTTCAAAAATGGGGTGCACATCTTCTAATTCCTTATGCAATAGTTTGTCTCTGCTCATAGCGAATGGAAATTTTGACGCACCTAGAAGACCAGTTAAACCACCTCCACTCATGGTTAATATTGCTAAGATAGCCACTAGAAATGCTACTGCCGTACCTCCTACTTCGAGTGCAAGTGAATACATTGGAGCGGTACTGACATCTCCTCCGCTTCCAATTCCTAAATCTGCGCCATTGAAAACTGAGAAAAGAGTATATGCAATTCCTGCATAGAGAACCATTGCAATACCTAATGAGTAGAACATACCAATGGGTAAGTTTTGTTCTGGGTTAACTACATCTTCAGCCATAGCGGCAATTTTTACTACGCCCACATAAGCTAGGAAAACATATGCCGTTGCAGACCCCAATCCAATCCAACCATCGCTACTACTCATTACATTCAATGCGGCATCAAATGGAACATTTGGGGAAGATGCAGTTCCATTGACGAATGCTGCGATGGCCACCAAGATCACTGTGGATACCGAAAAGAAAATAATTGGAGTTTGAATTTTCTTAAGTAATTTCACTCCTCTGATATTTATCCATGTAACGATAATCAGAATCACAATCGCTAATGCCTTTGCAGCGGTTTCATCAAAATTTATCCCCAATATTGCTTCTATTGAAATCACATATGCACTAAATCCAATTAGTGCAAATGCTGATTTGAGCATGAATGATGCCCATAGTCCAAGCCCCGAAATAGTGCCAATTAATGGGCCAAAAGTTCGTTCGATGTATACGTAAGCTCCTCCAGATGTTGGCATTGCTGAAGACAGTTCAGCCTTAGAAATAGCACCAGGAATAACAACAAGTCCGGAGAAGATGTATGCCAACCAAAGAGCAGCATACGATCCTTCAATTCCTCCACTTGCATAGTAAAGTTCCTTTCCAGCCAATGCAGGGAGAACAAAAATTCCACTCCCAACCATTGCAGAAAGGGATAAGATCACAGCACCAAATGGTCCGACAGTTCTTTCCATCAATGTTGAAAAATCAAAAAAATCACGAAAATCAAATGGTTTTTTTTCCAAAAAATCACCTCTATTGTACTATATTGGCAATTACTTTCATTTCTACAGCTATTGGGGTAGGAAGAGCACTAATTGCTAGTGTAGTTCTTGTTGCTTGAATGCTGCTAAAATATTCCCCATATATCTCATTATATCCTTCAAAATCTCTTTTCATGTCGATTAAGAAAGAAGTGACATCCACGACATTTTCTAGACTTGCTCCACTGGATTCTAATATCGCCTTTACATTTTCAATACATGCTTTTGTTTGCGCTTTAATGTCGTAATCCAATCGCTTTCCTTCGTTGTCTTCAATTGGTCCGCCAGGGATTTCATTTGTTTTGGGTTGCCTAGGTCCAACACCACTGAGGAAAAGAAAATCCCCTACTCTCCGAGCATGGGGGTACGCCCCTACAGATGAAGGTGCATTTTCAGACACTATTATGTCATCTTCTACATTCATTCTAACATCCCCTTGTCCAAAACATTTCGATCCCCGTGGTAATATTCTACATCGTCTTCATCGAATTCTTTGTCTCCTATTGACCCGCCTGAAGGGGTTAAGGTGATGACTGCTCCTCCACTACCATGTAACGCCTCGTAAGCGTGTACTTCTCCATCGTAGTTGTTATGTTGTCCCATCGTGGAGGCCATGAACCAAGCTGGTTTGTATGCTACAACTTTCTGTACTCGAATTTGACCGTGAATATCTCGACTTAATTGGCTCAAATCTTCTAATCTTCCATCTGCAAAGAATTCCAATATTTTCCTATTCCAATCATCATCTTTTGGAGAATGAATTCGATCATCAGCAGGTTCAATATGTTCTGTGAACATTCGGTTTGATAAACTCGAAACAACGACTAAAACAGCCTTTTTTCCTTGCTTTTTGAGAGTGTCTCGAGCTGCTTTTCCTAATACTATTGTCTCTGATCTATTTGCATACATATTGCTGGAAAGAATTACTGCAGGGATTCTATTTCCTGGATTCAACAATTTTAGAGCAACGACGGAACCGGTGTCTATTGGGAATCCATCATATGCTACTGTTCTAGCGTACAATCCCCTAGATTCAGCTGCATCTTTCATTGAGTTAGCAAAGTCTACATCAATTGTAAATTCATAGGGCATGCTACCAAGATAATGAAAATCATCATCTACATGAGTCCAAATTGGTTTCTCCAATGCTTGAATTTGATGTCCAACAACACTGGGCCAAGTTGTGGAATATACCAAAATTAAATCCGCATCACTTTCTTCGATTCTTTT
>MDSW01009783.1_pt1 | contig 14769 bp, 14 predicted proteins | sample 811171 | NCBI WGS metagenome assembly MDSW01 (sample SAMN05326641, study PRJNA326480) | marine metagenome | isolation source: seawater | place: Atlantic Ocean: North West | collected 2012 | reverse complement strand
TGGAGCTAGTGTATGTTTGGTTGTAATGGTTGTTGTTAGTTTAATGACACCAGAACCAGATAAAGCTACTCAAAATATGGTAGATGAAGTTCGTGTTCCAAGTGGTAAAACTATTCTTGGCAAACAACATTAAATAAACTTTTTTGGGGGCGGTAAATATCGCCCCCACTTTTAAATTTCTTAAAACTCGTTATGTCACTTTATATTTTAGTTATTGATTACATTTTAGGTGTAATAATGTGGACCTTGATAGGAAGATCTGCAATGAATATATTTCAGAGAGAAGACTCAGAGTTTTTTTTTATGAAGGTTTTTGTAAAATATACAAACCCTATTATCGGATTATTTAAATTCATAACACCAAGCTTTATAATTAGACCTCTGGTTCCCTTATATGTTGCTTGGTTTTTTTATATGGTTAGATTTTACCTTATGCCATATTTAATGGGCTATTCTGTCATGGGAATGCTTTCGTTTCCATTAGAAAGTGAAATAGCAGCCGAAATTTATAGACTTTTTGGTAAAAACTAATTCAAATAAAAAACAAAAATTGATACTAGTAAATTTAGGTATCAATGAAAAAAATAAAAATTTCACCATCAATTTTATCAGCTGATTTTAGTCAATTAGGAAATGAGATTAAAAGACTAGAAAGTGCCGGAGCAGATTTAATCCATGTAGATGTAATGGATGGTCATTTTGTACCAAATTTAACTATAGGTCCACCGGTAATCTATAGTTTAAGGAATTTTACAAGTTTACCGTTTGATGTTCATCTTATGATTTCACCAGTTCATAAATATATCAAAAATTTTTCTGATGCAGGTGCAGATATAATTACAATTCATCCTGAAGCTACAGAAAATTTAGATGAATCAATAAATTTAATTAAGAGTTTAAAAAAAAAAGTTGGGGTATCTTTAAATCCCGATACCAAAATAGATATAATTAAAGATAAATTAAAAATGATAGATTTAGTTCTTGTAATGAGTGTACATCCTGGATTTGGTGGTCAGAAATTTATTCCAGATGTTCTTAAAAAAATCGAAGACCTAAAAAAAATAAAAGACATAAATAAATATGATTTTGATATCGAAGTGGACGGAGGAGTAAACTTTACAAATTCAAAACAAATTTTAAATGCAGGTGCAAATATTCTTGTTTCAGGAACAACTATATTTAAAGAAAATAATGGAGATATAAAAAAAAATATAGAGATTTTAAAAACTATTTAAATGTTAGTTAAAAATTCTATAAATTTTGTATTTGAATTTTTCTTCCAAACTTCAAAACTATTAAGAAATATTTATCTAAATTCTTCAATTTATAATAGTAAAATATCAAAAATTGATAATAATGTTTTAAGTTATAAGCCAAGCCTAAGTATTTTAAGTTGTTTAGTAAAATACGAAAAAAAGAAGAATAAAATTGAAGATTTTTATACTAATTCAATTTGGAAAAATAAAAAAATTTCAGAAAAAGATTTAAAAAAATTACATAGTTTTTTTTGGTTATTTACAATTGATTTAAAGTCTTCAAAAAAAATAACTCAATCTATAATCAAAAATTGGATTGAAGATAATCAAAAATATAATCCTAAAATTTGGGAAATTGATACATTATCAAAAAGAATAATTGCTTGGATATCCAATTCAAAAATCACTTATGAAGAGTCTGATAATAATTATAAAGTAAAATTTAATGAAATTATTAATAAACAAATTAATCATCTTATTAATGAAATAGATAGATCAAATTCTGTTGATAATAAAATGATTGGTTGTACAGCAATTATGTTAGCTGGACTATCTTATAATAATGAAAAATTTTTAACTTATGGATTAGGGCTTTTAAAAAAAATAATAGGTTCTTCATTTGATAATCAATACTTTCCTAAATCAAGGAGTATTAGGCAACTTGTATTTTATTTAAAATATTTTGTTCTAATTAGAGAATTATTAAAGGAATCTTTAAATGAAATACCTGACTATCTAGACGAAATTATATTTTTTTTAGGAAAAGGATATAATTTTTCTTGGTGTTCTAAAAAAGAAAATTTTCTATTCAATGGTAACCATGAAGTTAATTTATTAGATTTTGACAGATATTTAGATTTACATAGATATAAATTTAAAAATGATGACTATGAGCTCGGTGGCTATTGTATATTAAATGATAATAATAGAGCAATTGCTATGGATATTGGATCGAGCCCAGAAAAAAAATATTCTGAAAATTATCAAAGTGGAACATTGTCATTTGAGTTTATATATAAGGGAAAAAAACTAATTTGTAATTCCGGTTATTTTCAAGACTTTAAACATCAATTAAATAAAATTTCAAAAACAAGTGCCGCACATTCAACTTTAGTATTGAATAATACTTCAGCTTGTAGTTTTAAAAAAAATAAATTAGGAGCAAATATTTTAGATAAAGGATTAAAATCATTTAATAATGAAGTTATTAAAAATAAAAATTTTTGGAGTATCAAATGTTCTCATGATGGTTATTCAAAAGATTATGGAGTAATACACGAGAGAACATTGAAATTTTACCTAAATCAAAATAAAATTTCAGGGGTAGATAAATTGATAAAAAAAAATAATTTTAAATCTAGTAGTTTTGAAATTAGATTTCACTTAATGCCTTATGCAAAAATTACAAAAACACAGGATAATAAATCTATATTAATTGAATTAGAAAACTCAGGATGGAGGTTTTATTCTAATAATGGATCTATAGATATTGAAACAGGATTATATTTTGGAAAAAAAAATACTTTTAAAGAAAACCAAAATATATTTATCTCTGGTTTAACACAAAAAGATGAGCAATTGATTGAATGGGAAATAATTAAAATATAATGAAAAAGATAAAGAGAGCTATAATTTCTATTTCTGACAAAAAAAAGCTAGAAGTACTGCTTAAAGTTCTAAAAAAATATAAAATAAAAATATTGAGTTCTGGTGGAACTTATAAAGAAATAATTAAATTAGGTTTTGATTGTGAAGAAATATCAAATTTCACAAATTCACCTGAAATACTTAATGGTAGAGTGAAGACTTTACATCCAAAAATTCATGCAGGTATTTTAAATATTAGAAATAAAAAACATCAAAAAGAAATGAAAAGATATAGCTTTCAAAATATTGATTTAGTTATAGTAAATTTATATCCATTTGAAAAAAATTTAGACAAAACAAATAATAAAAAAAATATATTAGAAAATATTGATATAGGAGGCTCAACCTTAATTAGAGCAGCGGCAAAAAACTATAACAATGTATGTGTTATATCGAATTCTAATCAATATGAAAGTTTAGTAAACGAACTAGAAAAACATAGGGGTTCATCATCTCTTGAATTTAGAGAAAAAATGGCAGAAGAAGCTTTTGGTGAAACCGCATACTATGATGCTGTAATTTCAAACTATTTTAATAACAAACTTAATAATTTAATTCCAAAAAAAAAATTGGTCTATGGAAACTTAATTGAGAATTTAAGATATGGTGAAAACCCACATCAGAAAGCAGGAATTTATAGCAATAAAAGCGACATAGGTATTTCACAATTACATGGGAAAAAACTTAGTTATAATAATTATAACGATATTTTTTCTGCATTAAAAATTACAAAAACTCTTCCAAATAATTTGGGAACGGTAATTGTCAAACATGCAAATCCTTGTGGGGTATCAATTATAAAAAATAAAGTTGAAAGTTTTAGGCATGCTTTGGAATGTGATCCAGTAAGTGCTTTTGGTGGAGTTGTTGCTTGCAACTATAAGATTACTAAAAAACTCTCTAAACAATTAAATAAAATATTTTTAGAAATTGTTATTGGAAATGGATTTGAAAAAGATGCTCTTAAAATTTTAAAAAAAAAGAAAAATATTAGAATTATAAATTCGTCTAATTTAAAAAAAGAAAATAAGGATAATATTATTACTAATTTTAATGCAACTTTAGTACAAACTTCTGATAATAAAAAATTTCAAAAAAAAGATTTTAAAGTTGTATCAAATCGAAAACCAAATGTTAAAACTTTAAATAATTTAATTTTTGCTTTCAACATATGTAGAAATGTAAAGTCAAATGCAATTGTTTTAAGTAATGAAAAAACAACAATTGGTATTGGATCTGGACAACCAAGCAGATTGGATAGTTGTAAAATTGCAATAGAAAAGATGAAAAAATTTCAAAAAAATATTAATCTCAAAAATATTGTTGCAGCATCTGATGCTTTTTTCCCATTTATTGACGGTATAGAAACTTTAATACAGGCTGGAGTATCAGCGATAGTACAACCTTCAGGATCAATTAGAGATAAAGAAATAATTAATTTTGCTAATAAAATGGGTATAATTTTAATTTTTGCTAATTCTAGGCATTTTAAACATTAATTAATATTATCTATTTTTGCAGCTAATATAAAATCACTTTCCGCTAAACCTTTTATAGCATGAGTAAAAATTTTAATTTTTGCATATCCCCAACCAAACCAAATATCTGGATGGTGTCCTTCATTTTCTGCTATTTGTCCAACTTTATTTACAAAACTTTGACTTTCTAAAAAATTGCTAAATTTAAATTCTTTTATTAAATAAAAATTTTTACTGTCATTTTCTTTTACATCCCATCCATCAACTTTTTTTAAATATTTATGAATTTCATCAATTTGAAATGCAGGAATACCTCCTTCACATGGAACACATTTTTTATTAGCTAAATCACTCATTTTAAATATTATAACCTAATTCAATTAAATCTTCACTTAAATTTTCATTAATTTTCTTTAAAACATTTTTTGGTAATATTTTTTCCCATCGATTATTAAAACCTAAGTTAAAAAAATTTAACTTTTTTCCAGTTGATTTTGAATAAACACTTTCACTAAAACCCTGATTAAGTTCTTTATTTTTTAAGTTTGAAAAGTTAGTTGAATTTATTGAATTTATGAATTTTTTTTCATCTATTTCTTTATTTTTATCAGAAAGATTGTTAATAAATTTTACTAATTTTTTAAAAGTTTCATCTTTACCTTCTTCTAAATCTTCATATTTAATAAATAATGTTTTGAATTCTTTATTATCTTTCCAAGATTTGTAATTTTTTGACCATGAACTTATATGAGTAAAGTTGCTGTAATCGTCTCCTGCAGTTTTTTCTAGTATATATGAGTTTTCATCCATAATTTTATCAAAAGCTTCTTGATAATTTAGAGAATAATGATGTGTCATTGAAGTAATTATATTCCTTGGATCTCTTACAATGTAAATTGCTCCAATTGTCTCATTTTTAGTTGTAAAATTATTACCTTTATATGGATATAGACAACTATGAGTTTTAATAAAATTAAGTTCATTTTTATTAAAAAATTGATTTTGATTATAAATCCAATTTTGACTAGCCTCTAATTCTGAATAAATATTTTTTTTGGTAAACTTTACAGATGGAAACTGTAAAATATTTAAAAGTAGGTCAAAATCAAATTTACCTTTTTTTGAAAAATAATAAGATGCAATAAAAGATCTTAAATAAGTATTTCCACTTTTGGGGTATGAAGCTATCCAAATTATCATAAGAATTAATAATTTTTGGAGCGGGCAATGGGACTTGAACCCACGACCTTCTCGTTGGCAACGAGACGCTCTACCACTGAGCTACGCCCGCTTGTTTAAAATTGATTATAAATAGCGGGTTTTAGAATTGCAAGCAATAGTTAAAATTTAAATTTGATAAGAAAAAAATCAACTAAATTTTATTAATATAATATTATTTTAGCCAATTATAGTGCTTTTCATATTGTTCAATAAATCTAAAATAATCTTTATATTTTTTTTTATTATATTTACTTATTTTTTTTCTTAATTGAGAATTGCTTAAAGTTCTAATTTTTAAATTTTTTCTCTTATAAAATTCTAAAGATTTTTTACTCCATTTTAAATTACAAAAATTATAAATTTTTTGTGTTAGTTTATCTTGACTAATAGTTAAATCCTCAAGATTAATATCCATTATTTTATTTGGATACTTTTTTTTAAAGAAATTAATAACTTTTAAATAATTATCCATATAATCTAATATATCTTCGATTTTATGCGACCATGAAAGTTCAAACAACATTGAACTATAAATTGATATAACTGCATCTATATTATTTCTATAACAATGTAAGACTTTTGCATTTGGAAAAAGTTTAAAAATTAATTCTAAATTATAGAAATTTTCTAATGATTTATCTATTAGGATTATATTGCTATTATCTAATGATTTAAATTGATTATATCTTTCAATAATAGTTTTTTTTAATAAATTAAAATCAATCTCAAAATTAAATTTTTCTATTTTAAAATCTTTATTAAATATTTTTTTTCCAATTTGATCTAAAATTGACATATTTATTGAATGATTTTCTCCAAAAGTAAGAATGTTATCTTCATTTGATGTTAAAATTGCTTCCACAAGTGTAGATCCTGATCTTGGCAAACCAACTATAAAAATTGGAAAAATATTTTTTGTAGAATTTTTTTCTTTATCTATATTTTTAACAACTATTTTATTGTAAAAATTTGGTATTATATTTTTATAATAGTATTGAGAAGTTTTATTAAAAGTTAAATTAGATTTGAAACAATTGTCGTGAAAATGCTCAAGATGAATAAATTCATCTTTGAAATTTTTTTTTTCCTTTTCATTTTTAGACAAAATAAAATGACATAAACTCTTTTCAAATAATGTTATATTATTCTTATTAATGTTCTCTATTTTTTTGTAATGAGTTTGACTCAAAAAATCTTTGCTTAAATTTAATAATCCATAATAAGCTCTAACTACATTATCATTAATAGATATTATTTTTTGATAAATATCCTTAGCTTCATTTATTTCTCCATAACTTTCTTTAACAGTAGCTAAATTTAATAATACATTAATTGATTTAGCATCAATTTTAAGGCACTTATCATAGTTTGAAATACTTTCTTCGTAATTTCCTAACTCAAAATTTGCAATTCCTAAAAAAAAATAAATATTTATATTTTCTTCATTAGTTTTAATTAATTTTTCCAAATGATCTTTTGCATTCTTAAATTTTTTTTGTCTTATTAAACTTTGTGCTATTTCAATGCTCATGCTTAATTATTACCCTTTTCTATCTTATTAATCATTTCAATTATTACTGAATTAATTTTTTTGCTTCCATAAAAAGAAGGATGAAATTCATCGAAAAAATAACTGTTGTTATTATCATAAAAAATACACTTGTCATTTGGGCAAAACATAGAAGTAAGATTTATTTTATATAAATTTTTAAAATTCAAATTGTTAAAAAATCTAAATGTATCCTCGTTAAATTTTATATGAATTCTTTTTTTATAATTAATTTTATCTTTTTCAAAATAATTTTTTTCTTTATAAAACTTTTTATCATTATTATTCTTTATTCTATAAAGAACATTAGTTGGGGCTTGTGGTATCGGATATAATAATAAAACATTTTTTGAAGAAGTTAGTTCTTTTAAAGTACTTTTAAATTTTTCTTTTAGTTTTTTCTTTCTTTCTTCAAGATTCAAATTAATATCCTCTTTTGCAATATATTTTTTAATAGTTCTATAACCAACAATATTTTCTTGATTATCAAATTTAATTCTTTGTTCCTTAAAATAAAAAGAATAATTTGCTAATACAATTACATAGGTATTTTTATTTGATTGATTAATAAAACTTTGCCTATACTTATGAAATAATTCATCCTGAGTTATTTTATTTGTTTTTTTGTTAACTTCTACAAATCCTGGTAAATATAAATTTCCAGAGTAAGACATATGAATTAATCTAAAATCTGTTTTTTTAATTTTATCTATGAAATCACTCAAAAGTGCATCTGTAAGAGAGTCTCCTAATAATATTATATCACCTTTATTATTTTTTTTCTCATTGTATATACAAAAACCTTCTTTTCCCGTTCTGTTATGACATACATTGCCATCCTGATAATTTTTTCTATAATTTAATGTGTCAAATGCATTTTCGATTATTAATGGATGACCTCTTAAATTTCCTTTTTGTTTAATAGCAAAGAGAGTTATTGAAATTATAATAATAGTTAAAATTGATAGATAGCTAAAAATTATTTTAAATGAATTATTTTTATTTCTAGAGGGTTTTTCAATAAAAAAATAACTGATTAAAGATAAATTTATAATGACTAAGAATAATACAATATTACCTGTAATACTTTGAATTTCTAATTCTGCATATCTTGCTATTGCAAAAATAGGATAGTGAAACAAATAAAGTGAATACGAAATTAAACCTATAAATACTAAAGGTTTAAATGTTAAAATTTTTGTAACATATGTTTCTTCATGAAAAAACATTATGATCAGAGAAATGCCTATTGTTGGTATTAAAGTTATAATTGATGGATGAAGTGTTTCATTATTAAAATAAATGAATGAATAAAATATTAAAAACAATCCAACAAAAGGAATAAAATTTAAAATAAACTTGTTATTAATATTAAAATTTGATTTTAGATGAAAATGAGCAATAATTGATCCTAATATGAGTTCCCAAGCTCTGGTTGGTAAAATATAAAAATTTAAAGATTCGAAATTTTTGCTGCCATATTGAGAAATTATTAAACTTAAAAAAAGAAAAAATAATAAACTATGTAAAATATATTTATTTATATATTTAAATATTAATAAAAATAAAATTGGAAAAATGATGTAGTATTGTTCTTCTACAGATAAAGACCAAGTATGCAAAAAAGGAATATATAAACTATTTGGAGCACCATATTCTTGACCAGAAAAATAAAAATAAAAATTTGAACTAAATCCTAAAGAATAAATAATTGATTTAGATAGCTCTATGATGCTAAAGGGTAAAAGATAATACCATGCTATAGGTAAAGTTATAAAACAAACAAAAACCAAAGGAGGTATTATTCTCCTTACTCTTCTCTCATAAAAGTTTTTGAAAGAAAAATTTCCAGTTTCTATAAGTTCCTTATAAATTATCGATGTAATTAAATAACCAGAAATAACAAAAAAAATATCAACACCAATATATCCTCCACCAAAGATATCATTTAATTTTTTGATTGGTGCGTGATAAAATATTACAGCTATTATAGAAATTGCCCTAAGACCATCTATATCTGGTCTATATTTAATATTCATATTTTAACAAAATTATTAACATTAAATATTAAATATATTTTTTTATTATCTTTTATAGAAGAATAAAAAACAATCTGTTAATGTGTTTTTATATGAAAAAAGAAGAATTACCAAAAACAATTTCAGTTTTTCCACTTTCAAATTTTATAATTTTCCCAAAAACAACTGTTCCTTTAAATATTTTTGAAGAAAGATATATTCAAATGATAGATAATGCCATGAAAGGAAATAGAATGATTGGCATGATTCAGCCTAAAAAAAATGATGAAACAATAAATCCAGATTTATTCAAAGTTGGTTGTTTAGCAAAAATTACCAGTTTTAATGAAACTGAAGACGGCAGATATTTAATTTTTGTTACTGGTTTGTGTCGTTTTGAGATTATTGATGAAGTTAAAAAAGATAAACTTTTTAGAGAGTTTAAAGTTCAATATGAAAATTTTTATGATGATTTAATAAATGAAACAAAAGAAATTAAGTTTTCTGATTTAAATTTAATATTTAAAGAGCTAAAGGAATTATTCAAAAAACAAGGATACACGATAAATTGGAAAGAACTTGAAAAAAAAAGTTTAGATCATACAATTAATACACTTTCGATGGCCTCTCCATTTTCTCTAGAAGAAAAACAAGTTTTATTAGAAAGTAAAAAATTAGATACAAGAAAAGAAAAATTACAAGAAATTCTTAAAACTTATTTGTTAGATAATTTTAGTAATACAACGGTGCAATAATTAAACTCTTAAACCTTTATCGGCAAATAAGGTAGCATATTTATTTATAAATTTATTTTTTTCTAAATAATTAAAAAAATTATTTGAAAAGACATTGTTAAATTTATTATCAAAAATAAAAAAATTATGGATGAAATCAATTCCAGATCCAAAAATATAATTTAAATGTTTTGTTTTATTCTGAAACTCTTCTAATAAAGATGTATTTAAATCTAAACCAAGATTAATTTTACCATCAATTAATTCAGATAGAATTTTAATATCTCTTAATGTCATATTGAATCCCTGACCCGCTAAAGGATGAATGCTATGTAATGTATCTCCAAAAGATAAAACATTTTTATAATAATATTTTCTTAACATGGAAAAATTTAATTTAAATTTTTCTACATTACTAAACCCAGTAATAGCATATTGAAAATTATATTTTTTTATTAACTCAAGTATCTCTTTTTCTTTTTTTTTATTTTTATTTAAAAAAGAAAATACAATAGAAGTTTTTGTGTTCGACAATGGTAAAAAAGCTAGGGGACCAAACTTTGTAAAAATTTGAAGAGCAATATTATTTTTTAATTTTTTATGATTTATTATAGCAGTATAAGCAAAGCTATCATAATTTTTTTTAATTTTATTAAAAAAATATTTTTTATTAATTTCGTTATTATTTTCCGAATTAATTATAAGGTTATAGTTATTATTTCTTAATAAATTTTTTTGTTTTGATAAATTTATTACTTTTTTAAATTTTAAATTCTTTGATTTTTTTATACTTTTAAAAAAACTATTAAATATTTCATCATATTTTATTAAAAAAAAATTTTCTTCATTGTCTTTTTTAAAATGAAATAATTGATCTTTGTTTTGGTCATTATAAATTTTAATTCCATTAACAGGCCAAGAATATAATTTCAAATTTTTAACAATTTTTTTTAAAAAACTATAATTAGCTTTTGATATTGCTAAAGTTCTTATATTATTTTTTTTTTTTGGCTCATATTTGTAAATTATATCAACTTCTAAGTTTTTATTTAATAAATCTCTAGCCAAAACAAAATTACTAAGGTTTTTTCCAATTAAACAAATCTTCATAATATTTTTAATTTTATCAATAAAAATTAAATGATACAAAGTGACAAATCAGAATACTAGTAATATGGATTTAAAAAATTTAATTAATAAAACTGTTGATTTTAGTATCAAAAGACTCGCAGAGTTAATTGGGTTATTTTTGGTTTTAGGATCTATTTTACTTCTTACTGCACTAATTAGTTACTCTCCAGAAGATCCCAATTTTATTTTTAATGAAAATATTGAGATAAAAAATTTACTAGGAAAAAATGGAAGCTTTATTTCTGATATATTTTATCAAACTGTTGGTTTAATCGCTATCTTAATTCCTTTTACTATTTTTTTTACTGGAATTTATATTATTAAAAATAAAAACTTATTAGTAATTATCGAAAACTTATTTTATATAATTTTGTATTCAATTTTAGGTAGTTTATTTTTTACTATATTCCATAAAGAATCTTTTTGGTTAACAACTAATGGAAATAATGGATTTATAGGTAACTTATTTGATAATAGTTTTTTAATTAATTTAATAAATATTAATGAAAAAATAAGCTATTATTTTTTAATATTTGTAATTTTTATAATATTTTTTAAAAGTATTAATTTTACATTATTTAAGTTTTTAAGCACTCTTAAGAATTTATTAATTTCTTTTAAAAAAGAAAAAAAAGAACAAAATTTATTTGAAGAAGAACCATTAAATAAATATGAAAAATATGAAAACTCAAATGAGACCAGAATTCAGGAAAACTTTTCATTTGATTCCAAAACAATTCTTAAAGAAAAATCCAATTTTAAATTTAAATTACCTTCTATTGATTATTTAAAAAAACCAACAAAAAAAGAGAGGGATGGTTCATCAATAAATAAAATCGATGATAAAACTTTAGAAAAAATTTTGTTAGATTTTGGAGTTGAAGGAAAAATAAAAAAAATTAGTAATGGCCCTGTGGTTACTTTAAATGAATTTGAGCCAGCACCTGGAGTAAAAGTTTCAAAAATAATAAACTTATCAGAAGATATAGCTAGAAATACTAGTTCAGAGTCAGCAAGAATATCTACAATACCTGGAAGTAACACAATAGGAATAGAACTACCAAATTCTTCAAGAGAAAATGTTTATTTAAGTGAAATAATTTCAAGTACAGATTTTTCAAAAAAAAATCTAAAATTACCATTAGCTCTTGGAAAAAATATCTCTGGTTCTTCAGTCACTGTTGATTTAACTTCAATGCCTCATTTATTAATTGCAGGCACAACAGGTTCAGGAAAGTCAGTATGTATAAATACTATAATTTTGTCTATGCTTTATAAACATACACCAGATAAATGTAAGTTTATTCTAATAGATCCTAAAATGCTCGAATTGTCTACTTACGAAGGAATTCCACATTTATTATGCCCGGTTATTACTGAGGCAAAAAGAGCCGCTTCTGTTTTGGGGTGGGTCGTAAAAGAAATGGAAAGTAGATACAGATTGATGACTAGAGTTGGTGTTAGAAACATCGATGGATACAACGAAAAACATAAAGTTTTGATGCCATACATAGTAGTTATAGTAGATGAAATGTCAGATCTAATGTTGGTGGCAGGAAAAGAAATAGAAGGATACATACAAAAACTTTCACAAATGGCAAGAGCAGCTGGAATTCATATTATAATGGCAACACAAAGACCCAGTGTAGATGTAATTACTGGTACCATTAAGGCTAATTTTCCTACGAGAATTTCTTTTCAAGTAACTTCAAAAATTGATAGTCGAACAATTCTTGGTGAACAAGGAGCTGAACAACTTTTGGGAAAAGGTGATATGCTATATATGACTTCTGCAAATAAAATTACTAGAATTCATGCACCTTTTGTTTCTGAAAATGAAATAGAAAAAATAAATAATTTTTTAAGAAATCAGGCTGAACCGGATTATGTTGATGAAATTTTAAATTTTGTAGATGAAAAAGAAATAAAATCAAGCTCAACTGATAACGAAAATTTAGATGATTTGTATGATACCGCTTTAGAAATTGTTAAGTCTGAAGGGAAAGCTTCTACATCTTTTTTGCAGCGAAAATTACAAATTGGTTATAATAGAGCTGCAAGAATCATTGATCAAATGGAAATAAATGGAGAAGTTAGCAAAGCTAATCATGTTGGTAAAAGAGAAATATTAAAATGATAAAAAAAATTTATTTTATAATAATAATTTTTTTTTTCCAAAATATTGCAGAAGCATCAATTAAACAAAATATAATAAAAAAATTAGAAGTAACAAAAAATTTAAAATTTAAATTTGTACAAAAGATTGACAAAAAAATTGAAACTGGAATATGTTTTATTGTTTATCCAAAAAAGATATTTTGTAAATATGATGATTTATTTAATAAAATATTAGTTTCTAATGGTAAATCTTTGATAATTAATAGTAATAGAAATAATCAATATTTTAGATATCAGTTGAATAAGACGCCATTAGATCTTTTATTAAATAAAAAATATCTGATTGAACAAATAAGAGAAATTAAAAAAGAAAATGATTTAGATAATAAATATTCATTTGAATTTAATTTTCAAAATAATTCCTTATTCGTATATTTTGATAAAGAAAAATTAAATTTGATGGGATGGACTACAATTGATGTATATCAAAATAAAACAGAAACCATTATATCAAACGTACAAACAAATTTAATTATTGAAGATAAAATATTTAATATTCAAAATTATATTAACTAATATTTAAATTTATTGTTTCAGATTTAAAAATTTTCAAACCTCTTGCCTGATAATTTTTTAAAGCATTCTTGTGATCTAATGAGCATGTATGTAACCAAACTTTATTTATATTACTTATAAAAGATCGTTTTATTGCCTCAGTAAGCAAAAAACTTCCATATTTTTTACCAAAATATTCTTTTAGAATGCCAAAATAAGCTATTTCAACATTCTTTTTTTCAAAATTAAAAATTGTTTCAAAATAACCAACTAAATTTTCTTTATCTTTTAAAATGTGAGTTTTTAAATTTGGATTTTCTACATAATTAATCCATTTATTATTGTCCCACTCTAGTCGATCAATCCATCTATAATCCTTTCCAATATTTTTATAAAAAAACTTATTAAGTGCAAAATCAGGTGGGTTAAGTAAATATAAATTACAGTCTTTATTGGGTTTTTTAGATGGTTTTAAATCTTTTATAGAGTCTATTTCTAAATAATTTCTTTCTACTTTAATTATCACGAAACCATTTTGCCAATTTTTTCACCACCAAATAAATGAAAGTGCAAATGGGGTACTTCTTGTCCTCCATCCTCACTTATATTTGCTATTGCTCTATAACCTTTACCGGTATCAACTGAAATTCCAAGTTTTTTAGCAACAATATTCATTCCTTTTAATAAACCAACAATCTCATCTGGTGAAGCATTCTGACTAAAATCATCAAGATCAACATATTTACCTTTTGGAATTACTAATGCATGAATTTTTTTTTTCGGACTTATATCATAAAAAGATAAAACAAAATCATCTTCATAGATTTTTTCACAAGAGACTTCGCCTCTTAGTATTTTGGCAAAAATATTATTATCATCGTAACTCATTTTTTCCTCTTATTTAGTTCTTGCATTACATCTTCAATTTTAATTTCATTTGCTTCAAGATACATTATTAAATGATAAAAAACATCAGCAGCTTCATGAATTTTATTTGTATTTTTTTCTACTGCTTCAATTAGCTCATTTATTTCTTCTAAAACTTTTTCTTTGCTCAAAATT
>MDSW01019546.1_pt1 | contig 14772 bp, 14 predicted proteins | sample 811171 | NCBI WGS metagenome assembly MDSW01 (sample SAMN05326641, study PRJNA326480) | marine metagenome | isolation source: seawater | place: Atlantic Ocean: North West | collected 2012 | reverse complement strand
TGAAAGTTGGATGATTGCAATTTATTTAGGATTTATTATGCAGCCAATAACATATGGTTGCTTCTATTATGTTTTAAAAAAAAATCCTTTATATAAAGTTTTGCCCATAGTTACTATGGGTATACCTCCTACAGGACTATTAGCTGCAATTTTTCTACTAGGCGAAGAACCAACTAAAGAATTATTCATAGGTGGTGCAATAATTATTATAGGAGTTGTCTTGATAGTTTTTAATTTTTCAAAAAAAACTTAAATTATAAATAATTTAATTCTTTCATTTCTTCGTTAAAATTTTCTTCTATTTTTTTTTTTATATCTTCTCTTAAAATTTTTTTCCAATTATTTTCATGGCCCATATAAAAAAATCTAACTTTAGAATTTTTCTTATCTTTAACAAATTCATCAAACTTATCTTGATCTTCTAATAATCTCAAATTTTTAAAAGAAGAAGACTCGATTGCTTTTTCAACCTTTTTTTTTTCAATTTTTATATTTAAGAGTTTTTCTATATAAATAACAATTTTATTGAATTCTTCTTTTGGTTCTTCTAATAATTTTTCGTATTTAATTAATAAATAATTTGTATTTGTTTTTTTCCAAAAATTATAATGATTTTTCCATGAACTTATAAAAGTTGGAAAAGAATTATCTTTAATAAAATTATTATCTGTTTTTTTTTCAACTAGCCATCTATCTGAATCAAGTATGAAATTACAAGCATCTTCTATAGTTTTTTTACTAAAATGGTTTTTTAAAGAGGTTATTACATTTCGTGGATCTCTTACAATATGGATTACCCCTAAAGTGTTAATTTTATTTGTAAAATTATATTCTCCTACTTTACAATTTAAAAAATGAGTTTTGTAAAATTTTGTTTTGCTGTCTAGGTTTAATAAATCTTGAGTGGGTATCATAAACTTAAATAACTTTTCAGCATTTTCTGGCTTAATGATTTCTTCTTTGTCGATAAAATTTTCAAAATGACTAATTAATGGATATTGACCAATCTTAGATAAATTTTCAAATCCTACATTTCCATCCTCAGAAAACAAAATTGCAGCAATAAAAGATCTTATCCATGTATTTCCACTTTTAGGGTAGCTTGCTAACCAAATAATCATTTCTAATATTATCCCACAGATTGTAAAAAGGGGAAAATACTTAAAATATAATAACCAAGTGCTTGTAAGTTGTTTGTTAAAATCAAAACACCCGTTAATAAAAGAATTATTCCACCAATTTTAGTGACCTTGTTGATATTGTTTTTAAAATTTTTTGAAAATATCAAAAATTTTTGAATTAAAAAACCTGAGAATATAAAAGGTATCGCCAGACCTAATGAATAAAAACTTAATAATAAAACACCTCTAGAAATATTTTCCTCGGTTGAAGCTAATGCTAAAATTGAACCTAATATTGGTCCTATACATGGAGTCCAACCAAATCCAAAGGCTGCCCCTACAATGAAAGTAGATAATGTCTTCGGTGATTTATTTGTGTAATATTTTTTTTCATAATTTAAAAATTTAATATTAATTACCCCAATTAATTGTAATGAAAATATTATTATAATTACACCAGCTATTATTCTTAATACTTCAGAGTTTTGTATTAAGATTGCGCCCAATACTGTAGCTGTAGCTCCTAATAATATAAATACAAAAGAAAAACCTAAGGAAAATAAAAATAGTGGTAATAAATAAACTTTATTATTTTCTTTTAATTCGTTTAAAGAGTGGCCAGAAATAAACGAAATATATCCTGGTATTAAAGGTAAAACACATGGTGATAAAAAGCTTACCAAGCCTGCTCCTAAAGCAATAACAAGTTCAATCATAATTATTTACTATTTAACTTTTGAATTTTGTTCACCTAAACAATCTATTGATAATTTTATATTATCTCCAGACTTTAAAAATAACTGCGGCTTCATTCCCATACCGACGCCTGCTGGTGTTCCTGTTGTTACTAAATCTCCAGTTTGTAATGACATAAACTTACTTAAATAAGAAATTATAAAATTTGGATTAAAAATCATATTTTTTGTATTGCCGGATTGCATATTTTTTCCATTAACATCTAATTTAAGGTTTAAGTTGTTTATATCTGAAATTTCATCTTCTGTAACAAGATATGGACCAGTTGGCCCAAATGTGTCCGCTGATTTTCCTTTTACCCATTGTCCCATTTTTTCAATTTGCCATTCTCTTTCACTTACATCATTAACTATGCAGTATCCTAAAATATACTCAGAAGCATTTTCTTCTAAAATATTCTTACAATCCTTTCCAACCACAAATGCTAGTTCAACTTCCCAATCAAGTTTTGTAGATTTTGATGGTATTTCTATAATATCATTAGGTCCATTAATTGAACTAGTTGCTTTCATAAATATTATAGGTTCAGAGGGCACTTTTGCACCAGTTTCTTTTGCATGGTCAGTATAATTTAATCCTATTGCAATAAATTTTCCAGGTTTTGAAATGCAAGCTCCTATTCTTTCACTAGTTGATAACTCAGGTAATTTTTCTAAATCAATTTTTTTTATTTTTGAAATTGTTTCAAAATTTAAATTTTCTGGAATAAAGTCAGTTATAAGAGAACTTAAATCTCTTATCTTATTATTTTTATCTATTGCTGCAGGTCTCTCTTTTCCTTTGGATCCAACTCTTAATAATTTCATTTTAAATCAATATTTTTTTTATATCTTTATTATTAAATCTTTTTGGTATTTTACAAGTAGTTTTAATTTTTTGTTTAATTCCAGTTTTTGATGCTTTCATTGTAGATTGAATAATATCTAATACATGAAGAGATAATTCTCCATTACATCTATGTAACATATTATTTTTTATACAATAAGCCATTTCAGCTAAACCTACTCCTCTATAATTTGCATTAGTTGGAGATTCGTTTGCTCTAGCACTTTGTGTTCTTATATTAATTTTTCCCAAAGGCATTTTAGATGTTTTATATTCTTTCCATTTGTCCCCTATTTTTTTACAACTAAAAACAGAACCTCCAAACATATTAGGATCAGGAACTATTAATGAACCTTTATCTCCATATAACTCAATATGGTTTCTTTGATGAGCAATGACATCGAAAGATAAAGTTAATCTTATTATAGTATTATTTTTAAAAACTATTGTAGATAAATATGTTGTTGGGCATTCTACTTTAAATTTTTTTCCTTTATTGGGTCCAATACCGATTGTTCTTTTTTTAACTCCTCTCATTACACTGCCTGTTACTTCTTTTGCAGGTCCCAATAAATTTACAAGTGCTGTTAGGTAATAAGGGCCCATATCAATAACTGGACCCCCTTCTTTTTTTGCAAACCAAGGTTCTGGGCTTGGATGATATGATTGAACTCCAGGAAAAGCAAAAATTGCATTTCCTAAATTAATTTTCCCAATAATTTTTTTTTCAATCAATTCTTTAGCTTTTTGATTTCCACCTCCAAGAAATGTGTCTGGGGCATTTCCTATATACAATTTTTTTCTTCTTGCTAGCCTTACTAGCTCTTGACCATTTTTAAAACTAATTGCCATAGGCTTTTCTGAATATACATGTTTTCCATTTTTAAGGGCTTTTTTAGTAACTTCGTAATGAGCTTTTGGAATTGTAAGATTTAAAATTATTTTAACTTCTTTATCTTTAAGTATTTCATTAACGCTTAAAGATTTTATATTATATTTTTTTGCACATTTTATTGAAGCTTTGGAATTTATATCTGCACATTTTATTATTTTGAAATTATTAAAATATTTATGAGCTCTAAAATATGTTTCTGATATATGGCCACATCCAATTAAACCAACTTTAAAAACTTTACCCATGAATTGAATTAGATACCTTGTCGTTGTTTAGATTTACCTTCTTTATGAAGTTTAAGCGCTTGTTCATTTTCTTTTGTACTAGGTATCTCTAAAGTCGGACTTTCCCAATAAGCTGAGCCTTCTAGCCATTGATATGGATGTGTTTTTATTGAAATTACATAAGTTAAATCTGATTTTTTGGCTCTTTTAAATGCTTCCTCTAATTCACTAATTGTAGAAACTTCCTCAGATTTAGCTCCCATACTTTCAGCATGTTGTGCAAAATTAACTCCTACTAGATTGGATGTATTAGAACTTTCAAATAAACAATTAAATTCTTTTCCACCTTTAAATAACTGAAGTCGATTAATAACTGCATGCCCACCATTATCACATACAATAATTATTAATTTATTATTAGTTATAACTGAAGAATAAATATCGGAATTGTTTAATAAATAAGAGCCATCACCTACAAAAGCTATAACTTCTTTATTTGGATTAGCCATTTTAATTCCAAGCGCTCCTGAAATTTCATAACCCATACAACTATATCCCCATTCTGTTTCGTGAGTATTTATTTCTCTTGGTCTCCAAATTTGAACTACTTCTCCTACCAACCCTCCAGCGGCAGTAACTGCGATATCAGTCGGATCGGAATTTCTATAAATAGCTCCCACAGCATGAGCGTAACTTGGAAGTTTTTGATTAGTTGGTCCGCTCTCTTTATCAACATATTCATTCCATGAATTAAGTTCATCTCTAGATTTTTTGTACCATTCTTGTGAAGCTTTCCAATCACCTAGGGCTTGGGAAAGTTCTAATAATGAAACTTTTGCATCTCCTATAACTGAACATGCCATATGTTTGCTTGCGTCAAACCTTGTTACATTGATTGAAACTAAACTAAAATTTGGATTTTCAAAATTAGCCCAAGACCCTGTTGTAAAATCTCCAAGTTTTGTCCCGATTGCAATTGCTAGATCGGTTTGCTTAGCAAAATTATTTGCAGCTCTACCACCTAAACCTCCTATTGGTCCAAGAAAATGTGAATGGTCTCTCTTCATTGAAGAATATCCCATTACAGTTTGTGTTACTGGGATGTTATGTTTGGTTGCGAAAGATGAAAGTTCGTTTATAGCATCTGAATAAAAAACTCCACCTCCAGAAATAATTATTGGGTTTTTTGAATTTTTAATTTTCTCAACAGCCTCTTTAATTTGAAAATCGTCTGGTTTTGGTCTTCTTATATTGTGTAATCTTTCTTTAAAAAATTCTTCAGGATACTCAAAAATTTCACCTTGAACGTCTTGTGATAACGAAATACATGCTGGACCACAATCTCCAGGATCTATCATTGTCTGTATTGCTTGAGGTAAAGTTTGTAAAATTTGTTCAGGTCTTGTAATTCTATCAAAATATTTTGTAACAGGTTTAAATGAATCGTTTTGAGTTATACCAGGATTATTAAAGTGCTCTACTTGTTGTAAAACTGGATCAGGTATCCTGTTTGCGTATGTGTCTCCTGGTAAAAATAATATTGGCAATCTATTACTCATTGCAACAGCTGCTGCAGTTACCATATTAGTTGAACCTGGTCCAACAGAGCTTGTTGCTAAAAAAATTTGTTTACGTCTTTTAGCTCTAGCATACGCTATTGCAGTTAAAGCCATATTCTGTTCATGATGGCCTCTGTAAGTAGGTATTTTATCCTTATTTTCCTCTAAAGCTTGACCTAAACAAGCTACATTTCCGTGTCCAAAAATTCCAAATGCACCAGCAAAAAGCTGTTGCTTCTTGCCATCGATTAAAATTTTTTGAGCAATTAAGTGTTTAACTATCGCATGAGCGCAAGTAAGCTTTATTTTTTTCATTTTTCTATATATATTTTAGTTTATAAATTCACATTAAGTAAACCATAAATTATGTATACTAAATTTGGACAATTCATAGATGGGAAATGGCAAGAGTCTGAAAAAAAAGAGACTTACGAAGTAATAAATCCTGCTACCGAGGAAGTTTTAGGCAAAGCTTCAAAGGCATCACCTGTTGATGTTGATAAAGCGCTTAAATCTGCAGAAAAAGGACTTGCTATTTGGAGAAACACTCCACCTTGGCAAAGATCTTATATTATTAGAAAAATTGCAGATCTTATGAGACAGAAAAGTGATGTATTAGCAAAATGGCTAACACTTGAAGTAGGAAAACCTTTAGCAGAAGGTATCGGAGAAGTTGGAGGTTCTGCAGATATTTTCGAGTGGAACGCTGAAGAAACAAAAAGAATTTACGGTCAAACTGTTGAGAGCAGATTCCCAGACACAAGAGTACATGTTTATTATCAACCTGTTGGCGTAGTAGCAGCTTTAGTTCCATGGAATTTCCCTTTAGTTTTAGCTTCAAGAAAAATTTCTACAGCATTAGCAGCTGGATGTGCAGTAATTTGTAAACCTGATGTAATCACACCAGGAAGTGTAATGGAGTTAGTCGATATATGCAGAGAAGCAGGCGTACCTGCTGGTGTTGTAAATTTATTATCTGGTGATCCTCCAGCAATAGCTGAACAATTAATAAAATCTAACATAGTAAAAAAAATATCTGTTACTGGTTCGACTAGAGTAGGTAAATTAATCCTTAAACAAGCTGCTGACAAAGTTCAAAGAGTTACAATGGAGCTTAGTGGGCATTCTCCTTTTATAGTTTTTGATGACGCAGATATAAATAAAGCCACTGATATGGCAATAACCTCAAAATTCAGAAATAATGGGCAAGTTTGCATTTCTCCAAATAGATTTTACATTCAGGAAAAAAAGAAAGATGAATTTATTAACTCATTTATAAATAAAGCAAAAAAATTAAAAATTGGTAATGGAATGGATAAAGATGTTCAATTAGGACCCTTAACTACAAAAAAACGTCTTGAAGAAGTGGAGAAGCTTGTTGAAACTACAAAAAAAGAAGGCGCTAAAGTTTTGATGGGAGGAAAGAGACCTGCTGGATTCAATAAAGGTTTTTATTATGAACCGACTGTTTTTGATAATGTAGAAGACAACTTTACAATTATGAAAGAAGAGCCATTTGGACCTTTGGTTCCTATGTTATCATTTAAAAATTTTGATGAAGTAATTGAAAGATCAAACAATAATGATCTTGGTCTATGTAGTTATATATGCACTAATTCTATGGAAAAAGCTAACAAGGCATCAGAGCTAATGGAAACTGGAGTTGTGGCAGTAAACACTCCTGTTGTCGCTATAGCTGAAGCCCCTTTTGGAGGTATCAAACAAACTGGTTATGGACGAGAGGGTGGTTCAAATGCAATCAAAGATTATTTAAATGTTAAATATACTCACCTTGGTATTAAAGGATAATGGCTAAGAATAATTTTAATAAAAATTCTATTGCATCAATTTTCGCAAAAAAAGGAATATTTTATTATTATATCTTCTTCTGGATACTATTAATTTCATATTTGATTATTAAATGAGAAAAAATAAACTAAAGGAAATACTTAAACAGGGAAAATCCATAGTTAATGGCTGGCTTCAAATCCCAAGTTCATTTTCTGCAGAAGTAATGTCACATCAGGGTTGGGACTCTCTTACAATTGATATGCAGCATGGAGCAATTGATTACCCAAATGCTCTACAAATGTTACAAGCAATCTCAACAACAGATGTTGTTCCAATGGCAAGGGTTAATTGGAATGAGCCCGGTCAGATAATGAAAATACTTGATGCAGGTGCTTATGGTATTATTTGCCCAATGGTAAGTAACAGAGAACAGGCCGAAAAATATGTTCAAGCTTGCTTATATCCTCCAAAAGGTTACCGAAGTTTTGGTCCAATAAGAGGTTTAATATACGGTGGAAGCGATTATGCAGATCATGCTAATGACGAAATTTTAAAGTTCGCAATGATTGAAACAAGCGAAGCTTTAGAAAAACTCGATGAAATAATGAGTACTCCTGGTTTAGATGGAATATATATAGGTCCAGCAGATTTAAGTTTAGCGATAGGTCAAAAACCAGCATTTGATAATCAAGAAGGAACACCAGCCTTTGAACAAATAAATAATATTTTAAATCATGCAAAAAAAAATAACTTAATTGCAGGTATACATAATGGAACTCCAGAATATGCAGAAAAAATGATTAATCTTGGATTTCAACTTGTTACTATTGGATCCGACCAAAGATATATGAGCGCTGGCGCAAAATCAGCAGTATCAAAATTAAAAAATATCAAATCTAAAGAAGATTCTAAAGCTTACTAAAATTTCTGTGTCAGATAAAAAAAAAATACTAGTTGTTCAGAATATTCATCTTGAAGGTATCAAGTTATTAAAAAATAATCCTAATTATGAATTTGAAATAATTGAAGATGCTGATTATGAAATTTTAAAAAAAAAAATAATAAATTGTGATGGTCTTTCAATAAGAACTGCAAAACTTCCTGGAGATTTAATAAACCTCGCTAAAAAATTAAAAATAATTTCAAGGCATGGAGTTGGCTATGATAATATTGACTTAAATGCCTCAAAAAAAAATAATATTACCATTGCAATAACAGCGACTGCAAACGCAGTAGCAGTTTCAGAACATGTTATGTTTATGCTTTTAAATATATCAAAAGGAAAAAACATGTATGACGAAACAGTCAAAGCTGGAAAATTTAATGAAAGAAATACACTCCCTAAAACAATAGAATTATGGAAAAAAAATATTTTAATTATAGGTTTTGGAAGAATAGGCCAAAATTTGATTAAAAGATGTTTGGGATTTGAAATGAATGTTTATGTTTATGATCCTTTTGTAGATAAGAAAAATATTGAGAGCCTTGGTGGAAAAAAAGTAGAAAATCTAAATTTAGCAGTAAAAGACATGGATGCAATAACTCTACATATGCCTTTAAATAACGAAACAAAAAATATGATAAATTTAGATATGCTTAAATTAATGAAAAAAAACTGCATTTTAATTAATGCTGCTAGAGGTGGAATAATAAATGAAAATGATTTAAATGAAGCTTTAAATAATAATTATATTTTCGGAGCTGGACTAGATGTTTTTGAAACCGAGCCACCAGAAAAAGATAATCCTTTACTAAAAAATAATAAGACTTTTTTAAGCCCTCATACTGCAGCTTTTACTGAGGAATGTATGCAAAGAATGGGGATAGAAACAATTCAAAATATTATTGATTTTTTTGAGAAAAAGTTAGAAAAATTTAAAACTATAAAATTATGATGAATTTTTCTTCTAAATTAAAAAACTTTGGTTTGCTAGAAATTTTAGTTTCTTGCTCATTAATTTATGTAGTGGGAATGTTGATTTGGACTGCTGCAAGTAGACCAGCGATAGAAGCTAAAGCCAAAAAAGTAACTGAAAACCATAAGTTAATTGTTGATTTAGTTAATGCAGAAATAAATAGATGTGATAGCGAAGAAGAAAAACAGTTAACTTTATGGGGTGATCAATGTAAAGGAACTTGGTTTGCTGATAATATTTTAAAATATATCAATGATAACCTAAAAATAATTAACCCATACTCTGAAGGAATTTCTGTAAAAACAGATCCTGATCCAAGATTGAAAGCTGAAGGTAAAGCTGGTCAGACTGTTGAAATGGGAGTTATATTTCTGATGTCAAAAGATTTTGAGCCAGAGCCAGGATCCGAATGGTTAGTTGGAACTTGTTTCAAATCTCCATGTGTTGCAGCTGGAAATAATGAGTTAACTTCTTTATATAGATAAAGTTAAGCTGAAATATTAATAGCAAGCTCTTTACAAGTTTTATATAAGTAGGTGTATCCTATTTTTGCATACTCTAAAGGATTAGCTTTATTGGGATCTTGTTCAGCTTCAACGACTAACCAACCTGAATAATTATTCTTTTTTAGAAGATCAAATAAAGGTTTATAATTTATACAGCCATCGCCAGGAACTGTAAAAGCTCCTTCTAAAAATGCTTTTCTAAAACTTAGATCATCTTTAAGCGATCTTTGAAGAATTTCTTTTCTCATATCTTTGCAGTGTACATGTATTAATCTTTCCTTAAAATTATTAATTAGCTTTAAAGAATCTCCGCCTGCAAAAAGCATATGCCCAGTATCTAAAGTTAATTTTACTTTGTCATCCGTATTTTCCAATAATCTTTCTGTGTCATCTTGAGTTTCTATTACTGTTCCCATATGATGATGATAAGCAAGGGGCATTCCTTCATCATACAAGTATTTACCTAATTCAGAAATTTTTTTACAAAATTTTTTCCACTGATCTTCATCCATCTTGGGACGAGTTGAAAGTTTTCGCGAATGTTCTCCAGCTATAGATTCTGAAACTTCTGCAAAAACTATACAAGGTGATTTGCACTCTTTAAAAAGCTTAAGTTGTTCCTGAATAAGTTCTCTCTCCTCTTTTACAGAATTTTTTCTTAAGTTAGCCCCATACCAACCAGAGCATAAGCTTAAATTATATTTTTCTAATAATGGAATTAATTCTTCTGATTTTTTAGGAAACTTACCACCTGATTCAATTCCTGAAAAACCTGCCTCTCTAGCTTCTGATAAACATTGCTCTAATGGAGTATCTCCACCTAATTCTGGCATATCATCATTGCTCCATGCTATCGGCGCTATTCCTAATTTTACTGACATAATAAATTATTTTAGGTAAGATATTAAATTAATTAGTTTATTCAAATAAAAAATGATTGATATAGCATTATTTGGACTTGGTAGAATTGGATTAATGCACGGAAAAAATCTTATGAGGAACAAAGATTTTAATTTAAGATACGTGTATGATTTAAATAAAAATTTAACTAAAAAAACTTCAAAAATATTAAAGTCTACTCCTATTTATAATCCATCTGTTGCTTTTAAAGATAAAAAATTAGATGCAATATTTATAGCTTCGACTACCTCTACTCACATAAAACTAATTTTAGAGGGAGCAAAATATAAAAAAGCAATTTTTTGTGAAAAACCTTTAGATTTAAATATTAAAAAAATTGATGAATGTAAAAAGAAAATAAAAAAAATTAAACCTAAAATCCAGCTGGGATTTAATAGAAGGTATGATCCTGGGCATAATCATTTAAAAAAACAACTTATAAAAGGAAAGATAGGAAAATTAGAAAAAATAATTATTACTAGCCGTGACCCCGCTCCGCCATCTATTAAATATTTGAAAGAGTCTGGAGGAATTTTTAGAGATATGATGATACATGACTTTGATTTAGCTAGATTTTATTTAGGTAAGGATGAGCCAATAAATCTTGTAGCTTTTGGAAGTAATATTTCTGATAAAAGGTTCAATAAAATTAGAGATAATGAGTTAGCTTCTTGTATGATAAAATCCAAAAATGGAGTGCAGTGTATAATTACAAATTCAAGACATTGCAGTTTTGGTTATGACCAAAGAGTAGAAATATTTGGCTCAAAAGGAATGATTATTTCAGAAAATAAGAGAACAAATGAAACTTCCTATTATTCAAATAACTCAACTTCAAGCAAATCTCCCTTAATGTATTTCTTTGTTGAAAGATACAAAGACGCATACAAAAACCAGCTTTACGACTTTTCAAAATTTGTAAAAAATAATATTAAGCCATTGGCAGAATTCGAAGAAGGAAGAAGAGCTTTAATAATGGCCAATGCAGCTAAAAAATCTTTATCGACAAGAAAAGTTGAAAAACTAAATTTCTAATTGAATCAACTATTACTAGAATACAACCATTGCCTCTTTACTACCAATAAATATTTTGGTTAAATTTAAAAATATAAAAAAGTTAACTTTTAACAACAGGGAAAATAAATGAAAAAATTAAAAAACTTGTTTTTAGCTATTTCTGCATGGGCAATTATGTCTGTGTCAGCTTTAGCTACGGACGTAATTGTTGTTTCACATGGTCAAGCAAACGATCCTTTCTGGTCGGTGGCTAAAAATGGTGTGGACGCTGCTTGCAAAGACCAAGGTATTTCTTGTAAGTACACAGCTCCAGGAACATTTGACATGGTAGAAATGGCTAAACTAATTGATAATGCTGTATCGCAAAAACCAAAAGGTATTGTAATTACATTACCAGATGCTGCTGCTTTAGGTAAATCAGTTAAAGCTGCAATTGCTGCAGGTATACCAGTTGTGTCTATGAACTCAGGTTCTGACGACTTCCAATCTTTAGGAATTAGTGCTCACGTTGGACAAACGGAGTTCGAAGCTGGAGTTGGTGGCGGAATGAAAATGAAAGCTGCTGGAGGAAAAAAAGCATTATGTGTTAACCATGAAGTTGGAAACGTTGCATTAGACAGAAGATGTGCTGGTTTCAAAAAAGGCTTTGGAGGAACAGTAGATATTTTAGGTACTTCTAATGACCCAACAGAAATTCAAAGTGCTGTTGCTGCTAAATTAGGTGGTGGATATGACACTATACTAACTTTAGGTGCTGGTTTATCAGGAGAGGCAGCGTTAAAAGCTCTAGAATCAGCAGGTAAAGTTGGAAGTGTAAAACTTGGTACATTTGATATGTCACCAGGAATGTTAAAGGCTGCTGCTGCAGGTAAAGTAGAGTTTTTAATTGACCAACAACAATACTTACAAGGTTACCTACCAATAGTTATTTTTTCTCAGTATATGAAATGGGGTGTAATGCCAGCAGGTGTCGTTATGACCGGACCTGGTTTTGTAACTCCAGACAATGCGAGCGCGGTAATTAAGTGGGCAGCTCAAGGATACAGATAAAATAAATCTTAAAAAAGGCTCACAAGAAATTGTGAGCCTTTTTTTTTAATCAAAATTTAAAAAATTATGTCTCTTAAAGAACAAAGTATTAAAGGAAACATTCATGATGAGAGACTTAGAAAAGTTTCAAAGTTAAAAGTATTATTAAATAGACCAGAGCTAGGAGCTTTAGGAGGATCAGTTTTAGTATTTATATTTTTTGGTATTATTGCTGGTGACACCGGAATGTTTAGTGCTTATGGCACTATAAACTTTTTAGAAGTATCAGCAAATCTGGGTATCATTGCTATCGGAGCAGCTATGTTGATGATAGGTGGTGAATTTGATTTGTCTGTTGGATCAATGATTGGTTTTGCTGGTATTTGTATTGCAATACCAGCTATTTATTGGGGTTGGCCACTTTGGATGGCTATTCTTTTTGCTTTTTCAATGGCAGTACTAATTGGATATTTAAACGGTATATTGGTTGTTAGAACTGGACTTCCTTCTTTTATAGTAACTCTAGCAATGTTATTTATCTTGAGAGGAGCAACATTAGCATTAACAAGATTAATTACTGGAAGAACCCAAGTACCGGGCTTAAGAGTGCTGATTGAAAATGATCCAATTGCTTGGATTTTTTCAGCTGATGCATTTAAAGGTTTATTTATTTGGATGGGAAATATTGGTTTAATTGCTTTGAGAACCGATGGAACTCCTTTAGCAACCGGAATTCCCGCTTCAGTATTATGGTGGGTTGGATTAACTATTTTTGCAACATGGATATTAATGAAAACTAGTTATGGAAATTGGATATTTGGTGCAGGTGGAGATAAAAATGGAGCTAGAAATGTTGGAGTTCCTGTAAATAGAGTTAAAACAAGTTTATTTATAGGTACAGCAGTTTGCGCAACAATATATGCCTGTGTTCAAGTGCTAGATGCAGGATCAGCTGATACTATGAGAGGGAATTTAAAAGAATTAGAAGCAATAGTTGCTGCAGTTGTAGGTGGTTGTTTGTTAACTGGTGGATATGGATCGGCTATTGGCGCAGCCTTTGGAGCTTTAATTTTTGGAACTGTTTCAATGGGTATATATTATACTGAAGTGGATACTGACTGGTTTAAAGTTTTTTTAGGTGTGATGATGCTTATAGCAGTAATATTTAATAATTTTATAAGAAGAAGAGTTACGGAAAGTAAATAAAATGAGTAATGTTTTAGTAGAATTTAATAATATAAGTAAATTTTTTGGATCAGTTATTGCATTAAAAGATGTAACTATGAAAGTTAAAAAAGGAGAAATAATGTGTCTCCTTGGAGATAATGGCGCTGGAAAATCAACTTTAATTAAAACTTTATCAGGTGTTCATAAACCAGATGAAGGTGAAATAATTGTCGAAGGAGAAAAGACAGAATTTGAATCACCAAGAGACGCTCTCGATATGGGAATAGCAACTGTTTACCAAGATTTAGCATTGGTATCACTGATGAGCGTTACTAGAAATTTTTTTATGGGAAGAGAACCAAAAAAAGGTTTTGGGCCTTTTAAAACATTTGATATTCAAAAGGCGAATATAATTGCAGCTGAAAGAATGGGTCAAATAGGAATAGATGTAAGAGATCCATCTCAAGCCGTAGGAACAATGTCTGGTGGTGAAAGACAGTGTTTAGCAATATCAAGAGCTATTTATTTTGGAGCCAAAGTATTAATATTAGATGAGCCTACCTCAGCGTTAGGAGTTCACCAGGCGTCTGTTGTTTTAAAGTACATTGTTAAGGCAGCTTCTCAAGGATTAGGCGTAATTTTAATTACTCATAACGTTCATCATGCTTACCCTGTTGGAAATAGTTTCACAGTTTTAAACAGAGGTAAAAGTTTAGGAACTTATGCGAAAAAAGATTTATCTAGAGAAAAACTTTTAAGTATGATGGCAGGTGGTGAAGAATTAAATAAACTTGAAGTTGAACTTAAAGAAATGGATCGCATTTCTAATAGTTAATTTTAATAATATATTAATATAAATATTTTTTTTCTATTGTTATAATTAAAATTATAGAAAGGAGTTAATATGGCAACATTTTATGCATTGGGTAGATATACTGCTCAAGGATTTCAAGGTTTCTGCAAAGATCCAAAATCAGATAGAGCACAAGCAGCTCGAACTGCAGCTGAAGCCGTGGGTGCTAAATTAGTTTCATATACTGGTTTAAGAGGATCTTATGATTTTTTA
>MDSW01176246.1_pt1 | contig 14774 bp, 15 predicted proteins | sample 811171 | NCBI WGS metagenome assembly MDSW01 (sample SAMN05326641, study PRJNA326480) | marine metagenome | isolation source: seawater | place: Atlantic Ocean: North West | collected 2012 | reverse complement strand
CTAATGCTGGTAGATTCGACTTAGATGTTGATTCATCTGGTAGATGGTCAGTTGAGAAGTTCAAAGGTATGCTCTTCCAAATCGAAAGAGATGCTAATGTAATCGCAAGAGAGTCAAGAAGAGGAAAAGGTAACTTTATCCTTTGCTCATCTGATGTTGCTTCTGCATTGTCAATGGCAGGAATGCTTGACTATGCTCCAGCTCTTAACACTGAATTAAATGTTGATGATGCTGGTAACACATTCGTAGGTGTTCTAAATGGTAAATATAAAGTTTATATTGACCCATATTACACTCTTGACCCAGTTAGTGGTCATAGTAACGAAGGTTACATGACTGTAGGTTACAGAGGTTCAAACCCTTATGATGCTGGTGTATTCTATTGCCCGTATGTTCCATTGCAAATGGTTCGTGCAGTTGGTGAGAATACTTTCCAACCAAAAATTGGTTTCAAAACTAGATATGGAATGATTTCAAATCCATTCGTAGGTTCGACTCCAAGTGATGGTCTTGCATCTGCTGGTTCTAACTTCTACTACAGAAAAGTTGAAGTAGAAAATATTCTATAAGACTTAAGTCAGTTAGACTAATTAAAGAGAGACTTCGGTCTCTCTTTTTTTATGCACTATATAATTATAGGGAAGTCAAAAGGACAACCCATACACACACATACAGAGGACAATATTATGTCAAAAGATAATAAATCAGGCTATGAAATAAGAGCAGACTTACTAAATCAAGCAGAAGGTATTCTTCATGCAAACTTTCAAAGAGAAGTCGATGCTATCTATGCACACAACGATGCATTTCCAAATGATAAAAAACCTTTACCATTAAGAGAAATTACTGGTGAAGAAATCATTGCAACTGCAAGACAACTCAATGAATTTGTAACTGAGAAGTAATCTTTTGGGGTCGTAAGACCCCATTTGCATAAATACTACTATGACTACAAGACAAATATCAACTGCAACATGGGCTGGAAACTTACCAGACAATCTATCCTATCTTGCACCAACTCAATTCGAACTACTAGTTAAAAAACTACCTCATACGAAGTATTTTGCAACTGGTGTCAATGTACCATCTGTAAGTGTTGCAGAGATACAACAACCTACTAATTTAGGTTTAAATGTTAAAGTACCTGGCGATAAAATTAATCTTGGTGAAATAACTGTTACTTTTATTGTTGATGAGAACATGGAAAATTGGACTGAGTTATATACATGGATGTCACAACTTACTAGTTCTACAGACCCAGAAAAGTTTAGAAGTCTCGTAGGTGCAAATAGAAGAGCAGATTTACCATATGATGGTTCTGGTGATTATGATGCATTATACTCAGACATGACAATTGTAATCACAACAGCTGCAAATAACCCTAACAGATATGTTAGAATACAAGGTGCATTCCCTTCATCATTAGGTGAAATTACAATGGATACTACTGTTGCTGGTGGATTATCCTATGTAACATGTACTGCATCATTCCAATTCACTGCATTTGAAATAGCATCCACCTCTTAATTAGGTGGACAAATACCACTTTTGTGGTATAATTATAGTATGACATTAGAACAAATTCAATCTATGTGGAAAGAAGATTCTGTAATCGACCCAATCGATTTAGATAAGGCATCATTACAAACACCAACTCTACATGCAAAATACCTAGAACTCCTAAACGAAAAGAGACTATCTCTTAAATCGTATGAGGTGAAGTATAATCAACTTTTAAAGACCAAGTGGATGTGGTATACTGATAAGTTATCTAAAGAGGAAATAGATGACTTAGGGTGGTCTTATGACCCATTTGAAGGGTATAACAAACCCATGAGGTCTGATTACAGTTATTATTTTAATGCAGATAAAGACCTATCTGATTTAAAACTAAAAGTTGAGTATCTTACAGAGTGTGTAGACACTTTGAAAGACATACTAAATATTATCACATGGAGACATCAATCAATAAAGAATGCAATCGATTGGTTGAAATTCACTAACCCAGCAGGGTAATATATTATGCCATCATTCATACAAGAACATTGTATTACACTTTCAAGAATAATACCACCAAGTATATGTGAAGAAATTATAGAACTAGGAAAAGAAACATGGACTGATTTTGGTCAGATTGGTGGTGGTAAAGATGGTGTGAAAGAGTTTAGTACTCGTAAATCTGGTGTTGCATGGTTAGAACGAGATGCAACATTATCAGATGGACTAACAGTATTCGACCACATAACTCCACATGTAAGAAGAGTAAATGAAGACTGGTTTAAGTTTGATTTAGACTTTCATGAAAACTATCAATTCACAACATACAAAGCACCAGATGAAAAATACTCATGGCATTGTGATGGACATTTTGAACCTTATACAGAAGAAGATTGTAAGAATGACCCACATATAGAAGAAAGAGTTGGTGGATATAGAAAGTTATCATACAGTGTAAATCTTACACATCCAGACAACTATGAGGGTGGTCACTTTGAATGGACAGACCCTTATGGTCTCAATCCAATGCAAATGAACAAAGATAATATCGTTTATAGAAATCAACAGAATGCAAGGGAACAGGGAAGTATAATCATATTTCCATCCTTTGTATATCATCAAGTAACACCAGTCACCAGAGGAATGAGACATTCATTAGTAGGATGGATAGCAGGCCCAACATTCAGATAACCAAAATCGATAACACTCATATAAAGATAGATGCAGAAGAATCTATCAAAAGAGAGTTGTCAGATTATTTTACTTTCCCAGTGCCAGGCGCAAAGTTCATGCCTTCTGTACGAAACAAATATTGGGATGGTAATATCAGATTGTTTGCACAAACTACAGGTAAGTTGTATCTTGGACTGTATTATGCATTAGAACAATTTGCAAAAGATAGAGAGTACAAGGTTGAAGGTTATCAATGGGAGACTGATTTAGAGACTCCAGACTTTACCGATAACTTAAATATGGGATTTCCATTAAGAGATTATCAAGTTGAAGCAATATCAAGAGGTATTAAATATAGAAGACAATTGTTAGTATCACCAACTGCAAGTGGTAAATCTGCAATCATATATTGTATTGCAAGACATTTTATATCCATGCACAAAAAGAAAGTATTGGTTATTGTACCTACAACATCACTAGTAGAACAAATGTCTAAAGACTTTGCAGATTATGGATATGATAAACCTATTGATAAGATGTATGGTGGTGCAAAGGTAGGAGATACCGATATAGTTGTAACCACATGGCAAACATTATCCAGAATGCCGAAATCATTCTTCGATGGTTTTGGTGCAGTGTTTGGTGATGAAGCACATTTATTTAAAGCAAAAGTACTTACAGGTATTTTAGAGAAGATGAAAGACATAGGTCATAGATGGGGAATGACTGGTACATTAGATGATACTCAAACCCATAAACTTGTATTGGAAGGATTGTTTGGCCCTACTCATTATGTAACAACTAGTGCCGACCTTATGGATGAAGGTGTTCTTGCAGAACTAGATATACAATGTTTAGTACTTAAATATCCACCAGAGGTATCTAAAGAAGTTGTATCTATGGACTATCCTAGAGAAATGGAGTTCCTTGCTGGTAATGAAAAAAGAACACAATTTATAAAGAATCTAACTCTAGGACAAAAAGGTAATACACTGATTCTATTTCAATATGTAGATAAACATGGTAGAAAGATATACGAGGCATTTCAAAAAGCAGGTATCAAATCATTTTTTATCTATGGTGGGACAGATACAATCAATAGAGAAAAGGTTAGAGAGTTGATGGAAAAGGAAGAAGGGTGTGTAATTATTGCATCATATGGTACTTTTTCTACAGGTATAAATATTAAGAACCTACACAACATTGTGTTTGCAAGTCCTAGTAAATCTAAGATTCGTGTATTACAATCAATTGGTAGGGTTCTGAGAACAAGTAAAGATAAAGTCAATGCAACTCTTTTTGATATTGCAGATGACTTAAGTTATAAAAAGAAAGAGAATTATACTCTTAGACACTTTAAAGAACGAATAAATACATATAGTAAAGAAAAATTTAAATATACAATACATGAGGTGAAGTTTTGAGATGGTACGAAATATTGTGGGGTCGAGACAAGAAAGATAAAGAAGATGGAACATGGAAAAACCCAGACCCAGATGATTTATCTATAGATAATGCATATAAGACTCGATGGATATGGTATCATACAATATTAGGACTTCTTATGTTAATGGCTAATATGATTATGTTAGCAATCTTTTTGCTTCTGGCAATAAAATTATGAACCAATATAGATATATCAAATTAAGAAATGGTGAAGACATCATTGCAATTACTTCTGTAAAAGAAGAAACTGGAACTGTAGAAATGACACTTCCATGCAATGTTGGGTTAAATCCATCTGTAACAGGGAAAGGTACAGTTATCAAACTGTCACCTCTTGTTCCTTTTACTAGAGATAATAAAATAGTTATTGCAGCCTCTGAGGTTGTTTATACTACTACAGTCGATGATAAGTTTATTGCATTCTATGATAAAGCATGTAAAGACTGGATTCAACTTAGGGATGAGGTTGGATTAGATGTAATGTCTCCTAAACAGGAATTGGATAGGGGTTCAGATGCACTTGCACATCTAACTAATCTTATGAAAGAACGAATACTTCCAGAGGAAGAACTTGCACTAGAAGAAGAGTTGGAATTAATGGAATATGAGGAGTCTCAAAAGAAGATACTCCATTAGTATATTCTCTCTTTTCCCACGATACATATCTAGGGTAACACGAGAAATTCAATGTGTCAAGGCTTTATTTGTACTTGACAAATAACAATATGATGAGATAATAGATATATGACTAAAAGGACTAAAGCCAAACCAGAACATTATGTAAACAACAAAGAGTTTACAGCTGCAATTGCAGAACACAATCAGGCAGTGAAAGATGCAATTGCAAAGGGTGAAGAACCACCAAGAGTAACAGAATACATTGGTGAGTGCATTTATAAAATTGCAACCAGACTATCAACTAAACCAAACTTTATTAACTATTCCTATAGGGATGAAATGATATGTGATGGTATTGAGAACTGTTTACAATATATAAACAACTTTAACCCAGAAAAATCTAGTAATGCATTTGCTTATATAACCCAGATTATTTACTATGCATTCTTAAGAAGGATTCAGAAAGAAAAGAAACAGGCTGCAATTAAACATAAGGCAATCATGAATAGTGGTATCCTTACAGATGCAGTAGGAAGTATGGAAGGAGACAATACAGTTTATGATAACTCATATGTAGAGTTTCTACAAAACAATCTCGAAGAACCCAACTACAAACCTAGAGGTAAGAAAAAGGTAGACAGTTCCAGACCAGTAGGTGTAGAAAAATATTTTAGTTCAAATAAAAAAACATAAATGAAATTTGCAGTATTAAATGACACTCATGCTGGTGTCAGAAACGATAGTATACATTTCCACGAATACATGAGAAAATTCTTTGAAGAGGTTTTCTTTCCTTATTGTGTGGAAAATGATATCAAACATATTGTTCACTTAGGTGATTACTTTGACAAAAGAACAGGAATCAACTTTCTATCTTTACAAAGAAACAAAGAACACTTTATTCAACATCTTATAGACAACAAGATGACTATGGATTTAACTGTAGGTAATCATGACTTGTATTATAAGAATACTAGTGAAGTAAACTCGTGTGATGCATTACTTAAGTACGATAACATTACAATCTATAAAGATGCAATCACCAAAGATTATGATGGTTGTCTTATTACACTATTGCCTTGGATTCATAAAAACAATATAGAAGATACATTGGAACATTTAGAACTTACCAATGCATCGATAGGAATGGGACACTTAGAAATAGAAGGTGCAATGATGATGCCTGGCTATTACTCTTCTCATGGTCTTGGGTTTGATACCTTTAAAAGATTCGAACATGTATACAGTGGTCACTTTCATACTGGTTCTACAATGCAGAACATAACCTATCTTGGTTCTCAAATGGAATTTACTTGGTCAGATTATAATGACCCCAAAGGATTCCATATCTTTGATACTGATACTAGGGAAATGAAAAAAATTAAAAACCCTATTCGTATGTTTGAAAAAGTATTCTATGATGATTCAAAATATACTCAAGAAGAAATACTTGCAATGGACTTTACTCATTTAAAAGACATGTATGTAAAAGTTATTGTTATGACTAAAGAAAACCCATATTGGTTTGACTTATTCATTGAGAAATTAAACAAAGCAGAAGTTATAGATTTTAAAGTCGTAGAAGACCATGGCAATCTTGGTGAGATGTCCGATGAAGAAATGGCATCAGATGCAGAAGACACACTTACGATATTAACAAAACACATCGAAGGAATGGAAATATCTGGAGATAAAACAAAACTAGAAAATTTAGTTAGGTCTCTTTATACAGAGGCACTTGACGAAGCTTCATGATAAAATTTAAATCAGTAAAGTGGAAGAACCTACTTTCCACAGGTAATCAGTTTACAGAAGTCTTTTTAGGCAATCGAAAAGCAACCCTAATCTTGGGTGAGAATGGTAGTGGTAAATCAACAATGTTAGATGCACTATGTTTTGGATTGTTTGGAAAAGGATTTCGTAAAATACCCAAGAACTCACTTATTAACTCAGTCAATCAAAGAGGGATGATTGTTGAGGTTGAGTTTGCAATTGGGTCAAAGCAGTATCGAGTTGTTCGAGGTGCAAAACCAAATGTCTTTGAAATATTTTTGAACGATAGACTTATCAATCAAGATGCAAAGATGAGGGACTACCAAGAACAACTTGAGAAACAAATCCTAAAACTAAACTACAAGACATTCACTCAAGTGGTTATTTTAGGTAGTTCAACTTTCACACCATTCATGCAAATGAATCAGAATGATAGAAGAGGTATCATCGAGGATATCCTTGATATTAATATCTTTACTATTATGAATAACTTGTTAAAGACAAGGATGACTGCATTGAAAAGTGAACTTCATGACTTGGATTATGAAATCCGACTTTCAGAAGACAGAATCGAAACCTACAAAAAACACATCAAGTCTCTTGGTGATAATCGTAGACAAAAGATTGAAGAGTTTAATGAAAGTGTTGAGAAGTCTCAAACTCATATTGATGAAGTGCAACTAGTATGTAATCATTTATTAGGTGAAGTTGAGGCATTACAGAATGAATCTTCGGATAGTGAATCAGTAAAACAGAAACTAACCAAAACACTTGAACTGCAAAATCAATTAGACCAAGCTAGAGATAGAGGAAACAAGGAGATAAAATTCTATGAGGATAATGAAGAGTGCCCGACATGTCACAGAGATATGGAGAACGAGTTTAAACAAGAGAAGATTGAAACAACAACAAACAAAGTCCAAGAAATTGAGAAGGGCATCACAGAGATTACAGATAACATCAGAACCATTAACTTACGACTTGAAGAAATCGAAAAGATACAAGGCAAGGTCGACACTATCAACAGACAAATTGCACAAAAACAAAATGAGATATCTGCAAGCAATCAATACATCACAAAGATAAATGCAGAGATTGAAAAGTTAAGAACTGAAAATGTAACCGATGATAGTAGTAAACTCAACAAAGAAGAAAAGTCTTTAAAACATCATAACAAAACTAAAGAAGAGTTGATTGATAAAAGGTCTTATTTTGAAATTGCACAAATGCTATTACAAGATAGTGGTATTAAAACTAAAATCATAAGACAGTATTTACCTATTATGAATAAGTTGATTAATAAGTATCTTGCATCTATGGATTTCTTTGTCCAATTTAACCTTGATGAAGGATTCAATGAATCTATTAAGTCAAGATATCGTGATGCATTCTCATATGCAAACTTTAGTGAAGGTGAGAAAATGAGAATTGACCTTGCACTATTATTTACATGGAGAGCAATTGCAAAGTTAAAAAACTCAGTAAACACAAATCTATTGGTATTAGATGAAGTATTTGATAGTTCATTAGATGAAGGTGGAACAGAAGAGTTTTTAAAGATACTACATACTTTAGATGGTGATACAAATACCTTTATTATATCTCACAAAGGTGATGTATTAACAGAAAAGTTTAGACATACTATGACATTTGAAAAGGTAAAAAACTTTAGTAGAATAGTAGATAGTAAGTAGGGGTTATTATGGAAAAAACAGTTGAGTTCAACGAATTTATAGGTCACTATAAAGGTTGGTTTAAAGATGATAATATTGAACAGTTTTTTGATTTTTGGGAATTTGCAGAAAGAGTTAACCCACCAATAATTAAGAGTAGACAAGAAACAGAAGGAGTACATCCATCTATAAAAAAAGATTTATCTATTGGATTAAATACAGTTAGATATGAGGATTCATTGAAATGGTTAAATTCAGATTTTGATAATTTTTTTCAATATCTAAATCATACTATTCTTGAACAATACAATGCAAGATATCCAGGCTTTGGAAGACCACTTGCAATTGAAGGTAAAATGCAAAAAACAGGTAAAGGACAAGGATACCATGTATGGCATAGTGAATTAGATGTATGTGCAAGTAAAAGAATACTTGCATGGGGGTTGTTCCTTAATGATGTAGAAGAAGGTGGAGAGTTAGAATTTTTACATCAAGGTTTAAGATATAGACCTAGAAGAGGAGACCTTGTTGTATGGCCTGCAAACTTTACACATTTACATAGAGGAAACCCACCTTTAAGTGGAGATAAATATCTTGTTACTGGTTGGTATCAATATGTAAATCATAACCATGTTATAGATGAATCACAAGACCCATTAGATGTTGGATAGAGCAAAACACATACAAAATTTTCTAAAACCAGAGTTGGTAGAATTTCTAACGAATTACATTTATCTATGTAAAAAGGTTTCTGAAACTTCAAATACAAATAAGTATCTAGAAGGTGATGGACAAGTATCTGGTGCAAAATTTGTAACTTATGGTGATATTGCAATAGATAGTTTACTTGAGACATATTTTCCAAAAATACAAGAAGTATGGGATAAAAAATTATATCCATCCTTCACTTATGCTAGAATATATGGTGCTGGAACAGGATTAGATATGCATCGTGATAGAATAGGTAGTGATGTAACTTGTTCAGTAAAATTATCAGGGCCACCCTTTCCCTTTGTTATAAATGGAGAAGAAGGTTCAGCAGAACGACCACAGCATTATATAATTAGTCAAGGTGATGCATTGGTTTGGAATGGTAATAAGTATACACATGGTCATTCTGATGAAATATCAGATGAAGGGTTACATCTTTTATTAATATGTACAGAGTATGAAGACCACATGTATGATAAGAGAAAACACTTAGGATTACTACCAGAGACCAGAGAAGGTAAAGAAGGATATGATTATAAAGACCCTACATATGGTCATGATGAAACAAATAATTTTTTAACAACTAGGAATACAAATGACACTACTACATAAAAGTGACCCATTAATGAGAAAGACTATGCCTTTCTTTGATTTTGATAATCCACCAATAGACCCAATCGAACTAAAAAACGAAATGATTGATAGAATGTTTGAAGAGGGTGGAGTTGGATTAGCTGCAAATCAAATAGGATATGAGTATCGTGCATTTGTAATGAAAGGTGCAAATAAAGAACAATCTATGTTTTTGGTAAATCCAGAAATTATAGAATTTTCAAAAGAAACAGTTGTTATGGAAGAAGGTTGTCTTACTGGTGGGTGTGAGGGAATCTTTGCAAACATTACAAGACCAGAAAAAATTGTTGCAAGATGGCAAGATGAACTTGGTGAAATTAGAGAATTAGATTTTAGTGGAATGACTTCAAGATGTTTCCAACATGAGTTAGACCACTTAAATGGTATTCTGTTTATAGACCACATGTCTAGAATAAAATATGAAAGAGCAGTGAAGAAAAAACAGAAAAGAGAAAAACAGTATGGAAGAATCAGAGAACAAATGTTATCAGTTGCCAGAGAATATCGTAGCAAAAATCCCCAATTGCCTAACGAAAGAGCAATGTCGGAAACTGATAAAGTATCATCAAGCTAATTTCAATTTAGTTACTCACGATGATGCAGCCGAACAATACAATGGTAGAAGAATACCATTTGTAAACATTCGTAATCTTGAAATCAAAAGAATCATTGCAGAATACCAATACAAAGCAATATCAGAAATCTGGAAAGTCTATGGTGAAAGAGCATACCCAGAACAATCAGAACTTATGTGGTGGCCTGCAGGCAAAGGTCAAGATATGCATATCGATGTCATGGCAAAACCACTTTACGAAATCCCAATCGAAACCAGAAAAGGAACTCAACTAGAGTTTATAGAAGATGAAGATGAGGTAATTAATGTTGTACCTTACACTGATTATGCATCTATCTTGTATCTTAATGAAGACTTTGAAGGTGGAGAGACATACTTTGAAGATGGACAAGTTATATCTCCAGAAACAGGAACATGTGTAATCTTCCAAAGTATGAAACACTTTCATGGTGTTTATCCAGCAAATCCAACAGGTGAAGGTGAAGATAGAATGACAGCACCAATCTGGTATACTACTCAAGCAGAAGAAATGGAACTACAATCTCATGGTACGCAAGGTACTAATAAAGATGGTGGATGGAGAGACTTGATAAGAAATCCAAACCCATCTACAGTAAATGTAGGAATTGACTCTGAACCAGTCAGAGAATGGTGGTCAAACCACTTTAATATCCCAAAAATCTAGTTGACCCATAGGTACATAAAATCGTATAATACTCTTTGTCGTGTGATTGAACTCCTCGTTTAGTTGGTTGTAAGAGGTTGAGAGGAGAAAGAACGAAGTGAGGATATCGTTTAAAATCTGTGAAATGACAAGACTCCAGCAGATATCCCCATAGTTCGAAATGATTCCAAGAAATCGATTGTAGTGGTCGTGGGATTTGGGTGAAAACGAAGTCACATTATGGTCACTGCCTATTGACCTAGATAAAATTCTGGTAAGGCCAGACTTGAAGGACTCGGTGATAGAATGGGGTAAAATACCCTAGAACAAATGGAGATAACACTACAAAGTTCTCATAGCTCAACAGGAGAGAGCATCGGTCTTCTAAACCGAAGGTTGTAGGTTCGAGTCCTACTGGGAACACCAATTCAATCAATGAGATAATCTTGTTGACACATAGGTACATTTTTTTATATAATACATACATGAGGTCAAATAACGAAATACTTAAAACTAGAAAGAACTCTCTTGCAAGGTTACTTGCAACTGAGGACTTAGTTATAGAACACAAAAAAGTCCCTACTGCATACTTTGAAGTAGATAAAAGAAGACTAGTATGTCCTATTCTTAAGGATGATATGTCTGCACAACTTTATGACTTGTTTATGGGTCATGAGGTTGGTCATGCACTTATTACTCCAGCAGATGGATGGCACGATGCAGTTTCAGAAAAGGGTGCAAAATACAAAGGATATCTAAATGTCCTTGAAGATGTAAGGATTGAGAAACACATCAAATCAAAATATGCTGGTCTTAGAAAAATCTTCTATGATGCATATTCTGAATTACATAATGACTTAGACTTCTTTGGAGTTAAAGGTTACAATGTAAACAAACTTGCATTTATCGATAGAATCAATCTTTACTTTAAGATTGGTCACAAAATTATGATTGACTTCTCTAAAGAAGAACAAAAAATCATAAATCAAATAGACACTAAAATGGATACTTGGGAAAAGGTAGTCAAAGTTGCAGACTATCTTTATGAGTTATCTAAACTAGAAAACCTAGAACCACAAACTGATAAGTCAATGCAAACTGTTGAAACATCAGAAGGTGATGGTGATACAATTCCTCAAGACTTCGATGAACAAGAAGGTGAGGGTGATGCAGAAGAATCACTAGGTGGTAATCAAGAATCAGAAAATGAGTCTGAGGAAGAATCAGAAGATGGTGCAAAAGGTACTGAATCTACTGATGAAGATGGTGATGAAGAATCATCTGATTCTGATTCAGTTGGTGAAGGTGATATCGAAAAATCTCAAAACCTAGAAGGTGGTGAGTTTGGTGAAGAAGGTGGTCAAAGTGGTAATGCACCTCAAGATGATAATGCAAAAGAATCTATCACTGATAAAAATTTCAGAAACAATGAAGACAAACTTCATGAAGAACTAGATGAGTGGGATAGAGAACCTTCTTACATGGACTTCAATTCAAAAGATTTCAAAGCAAAAGATATCACTATTCCTTATAAAAAGATGATTGCAGATATCACTAGAACTATGGAAACAGGTATGAAAGAATATGAACATTCTACTGATACCCTTGCAAATTCTAGAGAGTATACTGAAAAGTTCCTAGACCATAACAAGAATGTCATTAATTACATGGCAAAAGAATTTGATATGAGAAAGGCTGCATCTGCATACAAAAAATCAATGTCTGCAAAAACTGGTGAAATTGATATGTCAAAAATCCACCAGTACTTACTTAAGGATGATATTTTCAAAAGAGCAACTATCGTGCCTGATGGTAAAAATCATGGTGTGATTATGTTGGTTGACTGGTCTGGGTCTATGTATGATGCAATCAGAGAGACTTATGAACAATCAATAGTTCTTACAATGTTCTGTAGAAGAGTTGGTATTCCTCACAGAGTGTATGCATTTACAGATGCATGGAGAGAGAATGTTAATGAGTATGACCATGATGAAGTAAGAAAAGGTAAATTTGTTCCTAACAATTCTCTAAGACTCATAGAACTGTTCTCTGATAAAATGAACAAAAGAGATTTCAAAGAATCATGTGTTGTTATGAATGCACAACTTGAGTCAATGTGTGATGGTGGTTACTATTACAGAGGTAAAAGTGGTTCAAGATTTGAAGCAGGTTACAGTCACAACTATGACTATTCATTAGGTGGAACACCTCTTGATGAGTCACTAATGTTCATGAGAGACTACATTGCAGATTTCAAACATAACTACTCAATCGATAAGTTGCAGTTTGTGACTCTTACTGATGGAGATAGTTTTAGATTGAATGGTATGGGTTACAGTAATGAACAAAACATCCACGATAGAAGAACCAAGTCTACATTCACTTATAGAAGTGGTAACTATGCAAGAAATGGTACTGATAATCTTCTTAAGTGGATAGAAGAAACTACTGGTGTTGATACAGTTGGGTTCTTCATTTGTCCTAACAAACATAGAGATTTTGACCATGCAGTTGATAAGTTCTCTGGAGCTTACAATGAGTGGGATGTCAAAGCAGAAGGATACAAGTTATTCAGAAGAGAAGGTGGATACTCAGTTTCAACTACTGATAAGAGTGGATACAAAGAGTTCTACATTCTAAATAAGAAGAAAATGGGTATAGTATCAGAAGATGACACTTTAGATGTAGATGCTGGTGCAAGTAAACAAGCACTTAAAGGTGCAATGAAAAGAATGGGTAACAACAAAATGTCCCAAAGAAAAATACTTCAACACTTCGTTAAGAAGGTTGCATGATGGGTACACATTTTGGTATAATACACATATGGTAAAAAATAATTCAAAAAGTGAGGTAAGTATGAATTTGAATGCAAATCATTATAGGTTCTTGGATGCCTGTGCAGAACAATATCCAACTCAAGTGGAGTTTTCTAAATCCACTGTTAAAAAAATATGTGAGAAGGCATCTATTCCTTTTCCATCGTGGTTGATTAGGAAACCACAATTCAAAGCAGGTTATGGAACTTATTCCATTGAATCTGTTGTTCCTAGTAATTATTCTGAACCAGTTGCACCAGTTGTGCAATCTGTTCAAACTGTCGAGACAGTTCCAGTTCCAACATCTACTGTTGGTATGAATGTTCTCGATGAGAATATTTCAGTTATCCCATCGGTTATGGATAACTATGTTCCTTTTGGTCACTTCAAAGACCTTAAGTCAATTCTTAAGTCTGGAGTTTTCTTCCCAGTGTTTATTACTGGTTTGAGTGGTAATGGTAAAACCTTGATGGTTGAACAAATATGTGCCAAACTCAAGAAGGAACTTTTCAGAGTTAACATTACAATTGAGACTGATGAAGATGATTTGATTGGTTCAAATACTTTAATCAATGGTAACATTGTTTTCAAAGAGGGCCCTGTCCTCAAAGCAATGAGAAAAGGTGCTGTTCTTCTTCTTGATGAAGTCGACCTTGCATCAAACAAGATTATGTGTTTACAGTCTATCCTTGAGGGTGGTGGTTACTTAATCAAGAAGACTGGTGAGTTAGTAACTCCAGCAGAAGGTTTTACAGTGGTTGCAACTGCAAACACTAAAGGTAAAGGTTCTGAGGATGGAAGGTTCATAGGAACTAATGTTCTGAACGAAGCATTCCTTGAAAGGTTTGCAATCTGTCTTGAACAAGAATATCCACCAGTGGTTACTGAGAAGAAAATTGTTAAAGGTGACTTTGCAATTCTTGGAGTCAGTGATGATGAGTTTGCAGATAAACTTGTTGACTGGGCAGATGTTATCAGAAAGTCTTTTTACGAGGGTGCAGTTGATGAAGTGATTTCAACTAGAAGGTTGGTTCACATTGCAAAGGCATTCTCAATGTTCAATGATAAAATGAAATCAATCGAGGTATGTCTTGCAAGGTTCGATGAAGATACCAAAGCAACATTCCTTGACCTTTACACAAAGGTTGATGAAAACATCTTAGGTCAAGATGATAACGATTTAGAGGATGAAGATG
>MDSW01012749.1_pt1 | contig 14780 bp, 13 predicted proteins | sample 811171 | NCBI WGS metagenome assembly MDSW01 (sample SAMN05326641, study PRJNA326480) | marine metagenome | isolation source: seawater | place: Atlantic Ocean: North West | collected 2012 | reverse complement strand
TCATTCTTGTTACGTGTTATGGCCAATCCGAGGTTGCTTACCCTGTCTATATATGCAGAGGCCATCGTTGCGGATGTATTGATGGGTATCTTGGCTTGGTTGGTCCACAACCATGATGCGGACCCAGCCCATTACATGAGTTTCTTCGCTGCGTTTATATTTATGTACGACCCACTCAAAAAGCTTGGCAAGGTAGCAGATTACTTAGCTACCGGTGAGGCGGCCACGGAACGACTTTTGGAGGTTGCCAAGCGCGAGCCTGACGTTTTAGAAAAACCCGGGGCAAAAGCTCTACCAACGTTCAATGACAAGATTACCCTTGAGAACCTCAGTTTTTCCTACGGCGACAAGAGAGTTTTGGACCAAGTCAATCTGGAAGCAAGTCAAGGTGAGATTGTTGCCTTGGTAGGAGCAAGTGGGGCCGGTAAAACGACTCTGGTGAATTTAATCATTCGCTTCATGGACCCTTCAAGCGGCGTTATCCGGATTGATGACCACGATATTTCAGATCTGACCCTTCGTTCGTTGCGCCAGTCCATTAGTGTCGTAAGCCAAGAAACATTTTTGTTCAACACCAGCATCTCCGACAATATTTCTTACGCCGACCCCGATGCCAGTTACGAAAAAGTAAAGGCTGCAGCCGAAGCAGCTTGTGCTCACGAGTTCATCAAGGAACTGGAACATGGCTATGACACCATTGTAGGAGAACGAGGCGTAACCCTAAGCGGTGGGCAAAAACAACGCATTGCAATAGCCCGAGCAATCTTAAAAGACGCTCCTATTTTGATTTTGGATGAAGCAACCAGTGCCTTGGATGTAGAAAGTGAACGTCACGTGCAAACCGCTCTGGAGAAGCTTATGACCGGGCGCACCTCATTTGTGATTGCGCATCGCCTTTCCACTATACGCCGCGCCCATAAAATTGCGGTTCTCAAAAGCGGTCGTGTCGTAGAATCAGGAACACACCAAGAACTACTTGCCAAAGCTGGAGAATATGCCAGACTTTATCAAATGCAGTTTTCAGACGCAGAGCTAAGTCCTTAATATGCGCATTCGCTTTTTCTTGTTTTCCAGTTCGTTGCTACTCCTTGCGGGTCTTGCCACGACTTTACATTTTCGCCCTTTCGAGCCCTTTGCATCAAACGCTCAAGCACCCATTCGCGGAAGCTACCATATTCACACTGAAGCAAGTCACGATGGCTCTACCAAGGCATCTGAATTACGCAGCAGTGCACAGAATCTTGGACTTCAGTTTCTGGTGGTTACAGACCACAACACGAACGCAAACATCGTGGGTGACTCTGATCTGATAATCCTAAATTACCCCGAGCTATCAACTCCTTTTGGGCACGTCGTTGGATTTGGTCTGAGCAACGGTTTGTCTTCGGTACAACGTAAAGAGCCTTGGGTGCTTCAGGAAATTCAGAGCCGAGGTGGTAAAGCAATTGTTGCTCACCCGACCCGAAGAAGAAATCCCTGGCAGGGATCCTGGGAGCACGTTGGTGGTGTCGAAATTCATAACATCGCCGACCAAGTTCAAGACCATCCACTGAGAGCTCTCAAATTTCTCATAACGCTTCCCTTCCATTCAGAATTCGCCCTCGCACAGCTCTTCAAAAGAAACGATAAAGCTTTATCAAGATGGGATGACTTCTCAGACCCGCAAGTCATCGGCATATGTGCCAACGACAGCCACGGACGTTTTAACCTCAATAGTGAGCTGGCTTTATGGAGTATCGAATTGAATGCACCTTGGCCCGAGGATGCAAAAGGTAGAAAATTCTCAGCCATACACTCTATTGCAACAGGTAGTTTCCATTGCACATCTTCTATCATTGAACATGGCGGTGGCTTCGCCTTCGTTGCAAAACTAAAAAACCAAGAGCTTCGTCCTACGGGGCAAAGCGTGGCCAAAGATGAAGTAGAAGCGTTAACTATAGAAGCCCCTCATTTGGACACAGATTCTCTCTCAATGGTTCTCTATCGAAATGGGAAATCCATTGCTCAGAGTAACAAAAAGACATTCCAGTACCTGAACCCGTCCCCGGGAACATATAGGGTTGAGATTCATGTCACGATTCCTCAGCTCTTGCGCGGCAAAGAATCCGTACCGGTCATTTATTCGAATAAAATCCGTATCACCGACTAAGAGCGGACGGCATCTTGAATGGTGGCCGGTTGATGAGACCAGAGGATATTGGCAGCTCCGGCGCCTACTGTGCCATCAAACGAACAAGCCACCACGGAACCCGGGCTAAAAATCATGGCCTGTAAAAAGTCCCTTGAGCCAAGCCGAGAGGTGAATTCGGCTACATCGGGCATATGCCCCACAAATAAAACCCTCTCAAAACTGACATAGACTTCCAATTCACGAATCATCTCATCGGCACTGGCTCCGCTTCGCAGCGCTTCACTCACAATAACATCAGGAGTCGATTTAAGCTGTTCTGCAACCAAGGCCGCCGTCATCGTCGTTCGCGTTAACGGGCTGTGGACAATGATATCCACACCGCCCAGTGCATGAAGAGCAGCTCCTACTTTGAGAACATCCCGGGCTCCAGTTGGGGTGAGCTTCCGGTGAAAATCTCCGCCATCCGCCGTTGGCTCGGCATTACCGTGTCTCATAATGTACAACTTCTTTAGAACCGTACTCATCTCAATCACTCCACTATCACTTTTCTTTCGGTCGCTCGACATTCCAAATGATGACCGTACTGTCCGCACTTCCACTTGAAAGGCTAGCGGACTTGGCACCAAATTGCACCTTAAATACCGGCCATTCATGTCCACTCAATCTCAATATTTCCTGGGCGTGTTCCGCGTCCCAAAGTCGAATCTCACCCCAGCTTCCACTGGCAATGGTTCGGCCATCAGGCGAGAAATCTACAGAATAAACTGCATCAGGATGCCCTACCAAACGATACATTTCAGCTCCGGTATCCGATTCCCAAACCCGAACAGTTGAATCTTTACTACCGGTGACCAACATATCGCCGTCCGCCGACCAGTCTACACTGGTCACGGCAAATTGATGGGCCTCTATCAGAACCTCTTCTTTGCCATCTTCAACATTCCAGACCCGCGCCGTGCCATCATAGCTCGCACTGGCAATCTTGGAACCATCAGGAGAAAAGCGCACACCCACAACAATTTCTTCGTGTCCCGCCAAGGTGGTAACGATTTCTTCTTTCACAACATCCCAAATATAAATATTTCCATCCATGCACGCACCGGCCATGAGCAGCCCATCGGGCGAGAAATCTAAATCTTCCAATGGATGGTCTGGACCCGGCCACTCCCGCGTCAAACTGCTGTCTTTCATAGCCCAAAAGCGAACCCAGTTATCGCGTCCTGCCGTTACAACTTCGGCACCTAGAGGTTCAAAAGTAAGAGCCGTAATCTCACCATCGTGAGCGTCCACTTCGTAATAGGCACCAGCGCGCTTGTTTGCGGCTATAATGAGCTTGTTCTCTGACCCGCTGGCAATAAACTGATTGTTGGGCGAGATCTTCATGGCTCGCACCGGGTTGTGATAGCCCGTTAGTCTCAAAGACTCATCGAAACCTTGGGAGTCGACAATACGGACGGTGTCATCGGCTAAACCAATCGCCAACGTTCGGCCATCAGAAGATAACGCCAGCGCATTGATTCCGCCCAACTTCTTTTTCTCGGTGTGGTATAAGGCCGAATCTTCCATATCCCAAAATAGGATGATGTCTTTCTTGCTCGCCGTAGCGAGCGTTCGCGAGTTACCGGTAAAGAACATGGCCGTGACCATACCTTGGTCACCTTTAAGCCGCGGGCGCTTCTTCCAGGTTGTTAAATCCCAAACCCGAGACGACCCATTTTTCATGCCCACCGCTACACTCTTACCATCAGGCGAATAAGCGATAGCACTGATGGGACTGGAATAACCTCGAGAAATCTTTTTCATCCGGCCCGTTCGCGTCGACCAAAGTCGAACCGTCTTATCTACGCCGGCGGTGGCAACAAATTTCCCATCCGGTGAAAACACTGCGCCGGCAAGAGGTCCTTTATGGCCCTTGAGACGCCGACTGCGGCGCCCCGTAATCGCGTCCCAAATGATTGCGGTGCCGTCCCAACTGGAAGACACCAGCAGATCACCGTCGTGAGAAAACTCAACGGTTAAGATGGAGCCTTCGTGTCCCTTAAGCTCTTTAATCAAGGAACCATTGCGCGGATCCCATAATTTAATGGTCGTACTTGCCGTAACAAACCGGCGTCCATCGTTCGAAAAATCGACAGCATGAACCGCGCCGGCATGGGGACCTAAGGTTAAAACCTCGCGACCGGTCATTAAATCCCAAAAGCGGGCCAGTCTGTCCTTGCCACCTGCTGCAATGATTCGACCATTTGGGGAAAAGGTGACGGACGTTATTTGCTCGCCAAATCGAGGCCGATAAGTCCCAAGGCGATCTGTACCACACGGGGGTAACTCACGACCTGCACGGTCGCGGGTGGCTTTGCTACACTTAAGCCGAGGAATTTTTTTCTTGGTTTTGTCGCAGCCTGTCCCAAAGGTCAGGGCAGCAATCAAACCAAAGAACAACATGTATCGAAACTTACTCACCCCTTCATCGTAATCGATGCGGGAGTTATTCGCCAACTCTCTAATGAATGGTGGCTCGCCGCCGCTCGTCAATAATTTGAATCATTTCGCGCGCTTTTGCCTCAACTTCGTCGGGAACATTGAAGTCTAAAACAGCCTGTAAATGCTGATAGCCTGCCGCTTCGCGGTTCAAACCGTTGATCTGAACCATACCAGCTCGCAGATGCACAATTCCAAGAATGTCGCTGTGCGGCCGCGTGGCAAGAAAGCGCTGCAGGACGGCCAGAGAAGCATCAAATCGGCGTGTCTCAGTCAATCCATCTGCCAACTGCACCAAATCCCAATCATCAAGTAGGTGTCTTTGGGTCGGCGTCATTTTCACAAATGCCTGTAAGGCCTCATCCCAATCGCCGGCAGAAATCAAATCCGGCAAAGTTCGGATCATGTCGCCTTGCTTGGGGGCCTTCCAAGGCTCTCGTCGATAATCAAATTCCGCGGGAGGAGGCTCTTTGTCCAATGTACGCAATGCCATCACCACAACAAGTCCGGCCACAAAGCCGCCAATATGTGCGCCATGAGCAACACCGCTGTTATCGCCTAGAATAAATGGGAAGAGATTATCAACGACTAGATAAAAGCCCAGAACCACCCGAGCGGGCAATTTGATGATTTGGATAAAGAAAACAATCCAAATAAAGACCTTCACCTGATTCTTCGGAAACCAAAGAAAGTAGCATCCCAACACGCCGGATATCGCACCCGAGGCCCCGACCAGTGGGATATAAGAATTTGGTTGAAAGAGCGCAAAGAAGAGCGTGGCGGCGACGCCAGTTCCCAGATACACCGCTAGGTACTTTGCCGGTCCCAGACGCGCCTCAAGATTATCGCCAAAAATCCAGAGAAAGAGCATGTTTCCAAGCAGGTGTGTCCAGCCGGCATGCAAAAACATAGACGTAAAAATCGTAATCAGCCCTGGATCGGCCGGCTTAAAGCCATATCGATAGGTCATTAAGTCATAGGCCGAAGTTGCTTGAGCCAAAACTTGCTGCGCAACCCCAGTTTCCAAGGAAAGCGCACGAAGATATTCAGAAAATAACGGGTCGGTCGCCGCCGGTCGCTGGCCCATCAAGGGCAAAGTCACCAGGAAAAAGATGAATATATTCAGGCCGATAAGGACATAATTGACCACCGGCGTCTGCTTGGGGTTCGGTTCATCCCCAACGGGTAAAAACAATGTGCACGTCCCAGGCGAAAGGTGGCGAGAGCTTCTTTATTGTAGGGTCCTCGGGCCACAGTGCAACCCCAGCTAAAGAACCCCTTCACTCTTAAATAGACTATGCCGAACCGAAGCGCCAGTTATGCCAAGATTCGGCCCCACTGGCTTAGGCCGCAAGTTTGCGTCTTGGCCCGTTTCCAGTTTTAAGTCCTCACAGATATTGCCAAGGGAGACCCGCGAACATGTCGGCACTGAGTTACATCGATTGGTCCATTGTCACACTATACCTGGTTCTCAGTTTAGGAATGGGCTTTTATCTTCGCAACAAAGCAGGTGAAAATCTCGAGTCCTACTTTGTCGCCGGGAGAAAGATGTCAGGCTGGTTGGTTGGAACCAGTATGGTCGCTACGACCTTTGCCGCCGATACTCCATTGGCGGTTACCGGTATTGTTGCGAAGAATGGTATCGCTGGTAACTGGTTTTGGTGGAGCTTAGCTTTCAGTCACATCCTCGCCGCTTTCATTTTTTCTCGTTTATGGCGCAGAGCCCACATCATCACCGACGCCGAATTCATTGAACTTCGCTACTCCGGACAAGCCGCCACTGTTTTACGTGTTATGCGAGCTTTCTTTTTCGCCGTCCCTATCAATTGTATCATTATGGGATGGGTCATCCGGGCCATGGGTAAGATTGTAAGCGTACTCTTTCCTTGGGATATGTGGCTTGGACCAGAAATCTATGGCCCTCTTATGGATGCGTGGCCCGCATGGATTGCTGTTCAAAGTCCATCTGAAGCGATTTCAATTATTCTGGGCGTGATCATCGCGACGACCTACGCTGCCCTTGGAGGTCTACCGTCGGTTATTCTCACAGATCTCGTTCAATTTGTTCTCGCCATGGTAGGTTCTGTCCTCTTGGCTTATTTCGCAGTTCAACATGTAGGCGGTCTTGGCGAGCTGGTCTCTGGCCTTCAGGCAACTTACGGCGCAGAGCAAGCTGCCGGAATTCTAAGCTTCTTTCCTGATAGCGATGCCGCCTGGCTGCCCCTGGAAATGTTTCTAGTTTATGTACTGGTCCAATGGTGGGCTCAGAAGTTTTCGGATGGGGGCGGTATTCTTATTCAACGGATGAGTGCAGCCAAAGACGAGAATCACGCCCTCCGTGGGACCAGCTGGTTTGTCGTTGCTCACTATGCGCTGCGACCTTGGCCCTGGATTTTAGTAGGCTTGGTCGCATTGGTTGTGTTCCCACTGGATGGTGCACTTTTAACCGGAACCCATGCCCAACTTGCCACCGTGCAGGCCGACCGTGAAATGGCATACCCTGTTTTGATGGCGCAGCTTCTCCCAGCTGGTGCCCTTGGAATTATGGTCACCGGCATGGTGGCTGCTTTCATGTCTACCATTGATACACACATCACCTGGGGCGCATCGTATATGGTGAAGGACGTTTATCAGCGATTTATCAAGCCTGAAGCCACGGAAAAGGAACTGGTCAAAGCAAGCCGTTGGTCGGTACTCTTCATGGTACTCTTTGCTTTAGGCGTGACCACCCAGATTCACACCATTGAAGCGGCATGGAAATTTATCACCGTTATGGGATCTGGCATTGGCTTGGTCAGCATCGCACGTTGGTTTTGGTGGCGCATCAACGCCGAAGCCGAAATTGCCGGCATGCTCAGCGCCGCAGTATTTTCATTGGTTCTCTATGGTCCCATGAAAGATTATGGCCTCCCCTACCAAGAAAAACTTCTTTGGGTGGTTCTGGTTTCAACCTTTGCTGTCGGTCTCACGATGCTACTGACCAAACCCTCAAGCCCTGAACAACTCCGAAAGTTTTACGAAACCATTCGCCCATCGGGTTTTTGGGGACCGGTTCGACAACCTGGCGACCCAGAAACGGAAAAGTTAGGCAAGCAAATCTTAAGTTGGGGACTCGCGAGCACCAGCTTATTTGCGATTTTGTTTGGTCTTGGAGAATGGATGCTGGGTTCGAGCAGCCTTGGGATAAGCCTAAGCATTGGTGGAACAATGGGTTGGTTCTTAGCGCTGCACCTGGTTGGCGCCTTTAAAAATCTTGATGAAACCGAATCAGTCTAAGGTTCCAGCGCAATATTCCTCGATGTTCTTCTCACCATCGTTGTCACCATCGTAGATGGTTCCATCGAATTCAACGTCATCAAAACTTACATTGACTACGGATGGGCTTGTGGTTGGCAACTCCAGAACCTGAGTTTGTTCACCCAATGCAAACGCCGGAGGCACTCGGTAAATCAACGCTGCGTATGCGTTCTGGTCCGTCGCAACTTGTGGACAACACCCCTTAACCGCACCATCCACGACCTCTAAAAAGCAGCTGTCTTGGCCAGGAATTGTTAGAAAGATCTCTAATTCCGATAGGTTAGCCGAAGGGCAATTTTCAGAAAAAACTTCGGGTAAAGGACTGTTTATCAGGAGATCGACCGTGCTGAAGGGCCCTTCATCATCGATAACCGTACAAGGTTCGCTTGCTGACCCCGCGCCATCGCTGCCGCAACCGGCCAAAAGTACGATCATCAGTGTCCAGGATAAGTTTCTCATGATTGATTCTCCAGTTCGCCTTTTGTATGAGACCGCCATGAAGATAGACACCTTAGCCATCCATGCTGGCCAGACACCCGATCCTACAACCGGTGCAATTATGACTCCGGTCTATCAAACATCCACCTACGTTCAAAGCGCGCCGGGAGAACACACGGGCTACGAGTACTCACGTACTCAAAACCCAACCCGCCATGCACTTGAAGGAAATCTCGCGGCTCTCGAAGGCGCGAAGCACGGTGTTTGTTTTGCCAGTGGCTGTGCCGCCACCACAACCGTTATGCATCTGCTCGAAGAAGGTGCTCATGTCATCTCCGGTGATGATGTCTACGGCGGTACCTTCAGACTCTTCGACAAAGTACTCGCACACCGTTCCATTGATTTTTCCTTTGTGGATCTAACCAAGCCCGGTGCTCTTGAAGAAGCCATCCGCCCCAATACACGGGCCATCTGGACAGAGACACCGACCAACCCAATGATGAAGGTTGTTGATCTTGAAGCCATCTGTAAAACGGCGAAAAAACACGGCATCAAAGTGTTCACGGACAACACATTTGCCACACCTGTTTTTCAAAAGCCGCTAGAACTTGGTGCAGATGTCGTGGTTCACTCGACAACCAAGTTTCTCAATGGACACTCAGATGTCGTAGGCGGCGTTGCCTGCACCAACGATGATGAAATTGCAGAAAAACTTTTCTTCCTACAAAACTCCATTGGCGCCGTATGTGGACCATGGGATGCTTGGCTTGTTCTGCGGGGCACCAAAACACTGCCGCTCCGTATGCGCCAGCACGATGCTTCCGGCCGAGAAATTGCCGCCTGGTTAGAATCACTCAGCGATGTGGAAAAGGTGTATTACCCTGGCCTGGCGTCACACCCCCAGCATGAACTTGCTGCGAGACAAATGACCGGTTTTGGTGGAATGATTTCTTTTGTACTCAAAGGCGGCTTGCCCAGAGCAAAAGCTTTCCTAAAGAAATTAGAAATTTTTGCGTTGGCAGAATCTTTAGGTGGAGTCGAGTCCCTCGCTGAGCATCCGGCTATTATGACCCACGCTTCAGTTCCAGCTGATATCCGTAAAGAACTGGGAATCGATGATGGCTTGATTCGCCTCTCAGTCGGTATCGAAGACCTTGGCGACCTTAGAGGCGATTTGAATCAAGCATTTGAAGCCACGCGAAACCTATAGGTCGTTTGGAACCAGATTAAGATCCAGTTTTGCCAACGCATGACGGATCAACTGGCTCTTATTGGCCTTATAGTGCCCACGACGCTTTAGCTCCCGAACCATATTCTCCAAGCGCTCAATATCCTCATTGTAGAGAGAGATTGAAACAATCTTGTAGTGAGATGGTTTTGGCGTGGCCTTGGGCGGCCGCGCAACCGGCATTGCTCGCGATGACTCAGGAGTCTTTCGAGCTACTGGAGCTGGTGCTGCTTCCGGCAACACTGTGCGCTTTTTGCCGCCACCACCGAATAAGTTTTCAATTAAAAGCTGTTCGCCGTCTAGGGGATTTTCAGTTACAACGTTCGTTCCCGCTTGAATAGTCTTCTTGTCACTCATCAATTTGTCCCTCTTTGACTGAGCTTCAATTGAAGCTTTTTCAGTCACTACTGATGTTAACGTCTTTTTGTTGTCATCAATGTTGTCACTCATCACGCTGCCTTCGTCATCGAAGCAGCACCCGCGGTGCTGCAGATCCACTCTACGACTCTCAAATAATCCGATGCCCCATTGGATTCTGGAGCATGTTCGAAAATCGTTTTCTTCACGCTAGGTGCCTCAGCCAATCGCGTATTGATGCGCACTGGAGGCAACGCCCGATTACCAAAAGTATCTCGTAAGTGGTTTAAAGCACTCACACAGACCTTTTTACGGACATCAAAGAAGGTAGGCACCACACCCGTTAGCCGCATTGGCTTCCCGGTTTGCTCCGTAATTCGACGAAGCGTATGCATCACTTGCTTCACACCAACCAATGCCAAGTAATCGCAACTAACAGGGATCAAAACCTCGCCAGCGTAAATCAAAGCATTGTAATTGAGGAGTGAAAGAGCTGGCGCACAATCAAAGACGACGTACTCGTAATCTGTAATTTGCCCCAACACGCGAGAGAGCAAATAGGCTCTATCGCTTTCTTTGATTCGAGCCAGTTCAATTTCGGCCGAAGCCAAACTTGTATCTGAAGTAACGATATCCAGGTTATCCCGTACGGGAACCGTCGCGACCTCGAGGCTCAAATTTTGAAAAAGTAAGTGATACACAGAGCGTGGACTGTTGATGCCTAAAGAAACACCAACATTGCCTTGTGGATCCAAATCAATCAGCAAGGTGGAGTGACCTTTTTGGGCCAAACCTGCTGCAACACTTAACGCCGTGGTTGTCTTACCCGTACCACCTTTTTGGTTAAGAACTGCTATCACCCTGGCCGGCTTAGCCGCCGGCGCAGGTACCGGTGCCGCTGGCTTTAAAAAAGCCTCCCGACACGTTTCTTGGCAAAAGTGATAAGTCCCCGTACGGGTTTGATACATCTGCCAGGCCATTGTTGGCTGAAAAGATGAATTGCAATGATCGCACTTCACCTGAGCACCCTGAAGTCCTTTACTTCTACAAATTTGATTGCAGAAATACAGTGTTTCAGAGTCAGTTTCTTTGACCTGGAAGCTAAACCGAGGCGTAAACGCAGTACTACACGTAGAGCACTGCACCGTACTCGTAGAATTCACTAAAACCCTCCGACGCCGCTCTTTATGCAGTCCAGGACGCGCATCCCAAACGTACCACGACGATAGGGACAGCATAACGGTCCACGATCGTGAGTCAAGTTTTTTGCAAGAATTTCTACAAGTACTTATTGATCTAGGTTATTCGATCCAACTTGTATCCCCTGAACCCTGTCGCAAAACGACCGGGGTATCCCCTGTTAAATCTACTACTGTCGATGGTTCGCCATACAAACCACCTGCATCTAAAAATACATCGACTGATCGAGAGAAAGCTTTCATGACATCATCTGGGTCATTGGTATAAGCCATCGTTCCATCCACTTCACGAGCGGCAGTTGTGGTTATCAACGGATGACCAAGCTCGCGAACCAAAGCCAAGCAAACCGGACTGTCCGGAATTCTAACACCAACGGTGCGTCGTTTACTCTGAACGATTTTTGGAACCTCACGGCTCGCTGGAAGAATGAATGTATACTGGCCTGGCAGGTGATGTCTCAGAATGCGATAATTACGATTTTCAATCACGGCGTACCGCGCAACTTCCGAAAGGTCGCTGCAAAGAAACGACATTGGTTTCTTCGAGTCCATTCCTTTGAGTTGATAAATCCGTTCCACGCTGCGTCGAGCATACAAATCGCAGCCCAAACCATAAGTCGTATCGGTCGGATAAACCGCCAAACCACCAGAACGCAAAGCTTCAACCGTGCGACCAATATGCCTCGGCTGAGGATGATCCAACTTCACATGTGCACGTAAAATTGCCACAACAACACTTCCCGTCACCAACGAACCTTCAACATTTTAGAGAAGATCCTCATGTCCATCTTAAGTAACTGCTATTAGCAAATACCGCACAACACGCCGACACGCCAAGAATCTGCAATCTTCAAAAACCCACAAGCGCCCACACCGACATAAGTCACTGAAATCTATGGAACTTATCCCCATTAAAATTAACAAATCGCCGTTTGACTAAGACGTGCCGATCACCTGACAATGGTAGTTATGACACGCAAACCGAGCGATTCAGGTCAATCAGATCACCACAACGCACGTGGAATTGAGCTTGCCGACCGAGGTTGGCTCGACGAAGCTATCAAAGAATTCAATCGAGCGTTGGAGCTCGATCCCGAATCTCCCCATGCGCACGATAATCTCGGAACTATTCTCGCTGAAAAAGGCAATTTAATTGAAGCGTTGAAACAATTTATCGCCGCCGTGGAGGCCGATCCGGAGAGTCCAACAACCCATCATTATCTCGCCAGTTTTCTCGCCGCTCGATCTCACGATCTTTGCATTCTCGAATATCGAAACGCCATTCAACGACAGTTCGATTTCCCAGACGCCCACCTCAATCTAGCTCTTGCGCTCGCCGAGCGCGGAAAACTAGAAGAAGCTCTAAACGAATTCGAAATTGCAGCAATTCAGGCACCTGACGACGAGCTTATTCAGCACGAATTGGCGTGTTGTTTGATAGATCTGGAGCGTTATCCGCAGGCGATCTCTCAGCTTAAACAACTTTTAAAGAATAACAGCCGACATATCGAAGCATGGGTTGATCTGGGCATTGCCTATATCGCACAAGGTTTTTATGCGGAGGCCAAAAACAGCCTGGATCAAGCAATCGAGCTCGATCCTACCGACTTTACCAGTCATTATCATTTAGCCGCACTCCATTCGACCTGGCAAGACTACGATCTCGCGATCAAACATCTACAAATCGCCTCCAAGCGCAATTCTGAGAAGCTCCGCGCCTGGATTAAAGACGATCCATTCTTCGACTCCCTACGAAATGATGCCAGATTTCTGATCTTTTGCCCGAAGTAGAGTAAGTAAGTACTTACGGGACAATCAGTGAAGGAAATTATTCGGGCCAATGAGCAACCTTGAAGACAGCAATGTACTCGAAAACATCGCGACACGGTTTAGACGCCTACGTGGCGATGAAACGTTCGATGCCAACGACATCCGAACTATTTGGCACCGGGGACCACAACGTACTGAGTTACTAACGTGGGAATCGCGCAATGGAAGTTTGATCAAACAAGAGTTTTCCTTCGCGGGTTTGGTAATCGAATACACTCCTGAACAAGGCATCCGAACAGGTATTATACCCTTAAGCGATCAAGTGACCGATACTGGCCAACCTAGAAGCACCGTAATCCGTATGCAGAGCCAGCCTGAACCGACGACATTACAAAAGGCTTCAAAACTTCTGGGACTCGTTCCGGAACGAGACTACTACGGACAACATTTAATGGAGATCGCGAACGATTGGTTGGTTCAAAACGGACATCAACCCGTGGCTCCGACGATCACTTCGAGCGAAAATTTCAACAGAGCGCCGATCGAACCTGAGTCAACATGGCGAACGATTACCGGATTTTCGCAGCACCGAACGGATAACAGCATCCCACTCCCGGTCATTGCAATTGCCGGCGTGGTACTGGGTATCATTTTAGGACTTTTAGTATTTCAGTAAAGATCAATCCGGTTTAATTTCGGTCTCAACCAACCCAACCAAACCCAATTTATCGAGCAACGCTTCTTTAGTGAACGGCTTCATCAAATACTCGTTGGCACCTGCATCCAAGGCCTTCAACATTTGATCAAACTCAGTCTCAGTCGTACACATAATCAACTTAACATTATCAAATGCACTGTTCTCACGGACCTTCTGAACAAACTGAAATCCATTTAGTTCAGGCATGTTCCAATCCACCATTACTAAATCAAAGTCACCTTTTGCTTCTTCAAGCATTTCCAAACCGCGCCCGCCGTGTTCCGCCTGCTGCACATCAAAGCCCAGCGCCTTTAGCGTTGTTTGAATAATTCGTCTCATCGCCTTGGAATCGTCGATTACCAATGCCTTCATAAACATCCCCGAGTTAAAGCTTGCCCAAAACGGACACCATAATTAAATGATAGCCAATTAGGACCTGAACTCAATAGGCAAGAGATAATAAGACCAGAAACATTTGAAATAATTACAAAAAAAAAAGGCCCAACCTGAAAGGTTGGGCCTTTTAAAACTAATCCGGCAACGTCCTACTCTCCCACAAAGTTTCCCTTGCAGTACCATTGGCGCTGGTGAACTTAACTTCCGAGTTCGGGAAGGGATCGGGTGGTACCTCACCGCTATGGTCACCGGAAATTTGAATATGTAGACGATTTATGTACCCGAGTCTTGAGTGTTTAGAGTTCAAGCACACGTCAGATTTGGCTTCGAACAACCAATCAGACGATGTTAAGCCTCTCGGTTAATTAGTATCGGTTAGCTTCACGTGTTACCAGCTTCCACTTCCGACCTATCAACGTCCTAGTCTAGAACGAACCTTTAGAGAATAAATTCTAGGGAAACCTAGTCTTGGAAGAAGCTTCCCGCTTAGATGCTTTCAGCGGTTATCTGTTCCGCACTTAGCTACCCGGCAATGCTCTTGGTGAACAACCGGAACACCAGCGGTGCGTCCATCCCGGTCCTCTCGTACTAAGGACAGCTTTCCTCAAGTTTCCTACGCCCACAGCAGATAGGGACCGAACTGTCTCACGACGTTCTGAACCCAGCTCGCGTGCCACTTTAATTGGCGAACAGCCAAACCCTTGGGACCAACTTCAGCCCCAGGATGTGACGAGCCGACATCGAGGTGCCAAACCTCCCCGTCGATATGAACTCTTGGGGGAGATCAGC
>MDSW01019333.1_pt1 | contig 14783 bp, 14 predicted proteins | sample 811171 | NCBI WGS metagenome assembly MDSW01 (sample SAMN05326641, study PRJNA326480) | marine metagenome | isolation source: seawater | place: Atlantic Ocean: North West | collected 2012 | reverse complement strand
AGGAAGGTTTTGCAGTTTTATGGGGTGTATCTCGTAAGTCGTTCATCGGACAATTAACCGGCCACTCAGACCCTTCAGAGCGTTTGGCCGGTACACTCGCCATCGCTTCGATGGCTCATTATGAACACATCGACATCGTTCGTGCCCATGATGTTCAAGAACATATGGACCTGTTCAAGGTTCTCAATATTGTCGATTAAATCCCAAGGCTGCCCAATAATCCAGCCGCAGCAAACCAAGCACCGGCCATGCTGCCCAGGTTGGAGAGTGATGTAACCAACAGAACTCGACCTGCTTTATTGGTCCAAAACGAGCCTAAACTTTCGAGTTTGAGGAATTGTTGTAGGTCTTCTGCCGTAGGCTCCCTCATTTTCAGTTGTACATAACCCGCAAACCATCCAGCAGCGAGAGTTGGATTCAGTGAAGTGATTGGCGAGGCTGCAGCAGCGGTGAGAATCGCTAACGGGTGTCCACGCGCAAGTGTACATCCAAGTGCAGCAAAGACAGCATTCGCAGCAGTCCAAACTGTGAACATTTCAAGCAAATTAACGCCTTCGCCATTGGCGATGAAATACGCCATGAGGCCCATGACAAAAAGAGGAATCAACCATGGAATACTCTTGGAAAACCGTCCGCGAACAGGAAGAAGGTCGAGTTGTTCTAACTCGGCATCCTTCGGAGCAGTGTTGTTTTTGAGATGCCGTTCAATACCTTTCAAATGTCCTGCACCGACAACAGCGAGTATCTTCTTGTCAGAGGATTGCAGTAAAGATAATTTCCCGGCAAGAAAAGCATCTCGCTCATCGATTAATACCGTTCCAGCTCCGGGTGAGAAGGTTCGTAATTCTTCCATCAATGACGACAACAAGTCCTGATTTTCGAGTAATTCTGCTACTTCTGGACCCTCCTCGTCTTCATCATCACCAAGTAAGGACCAAAGAATTCGAAACTTTTCACGGAATTTCATTTTCTTCCATGCACGACGCAAAGTCGTTTGGATATCACGGTCGATTAAGGCCACTTCAAGTTCAGCAGCTTCTGCTTCTTGAACGGCTACGAGAAGTTCGGCTCCTGGCTGTTGCCCTTCATCAAGACCCATTTTTCTTTGCTCGGCTGCCAATAAAGATTGAAGTAAAACCAGCGGTGCTTTACCTTCTTTGACAACTTTGAGTAAACCCTCTTTGTCAAGACGTCGGTCGCTAGTGAGTGCTTGATGGCGAGAAGAACATAATTCTACAGCAACAACCTCCGGCTGGTACTCCTTGATTTGCTCACGTACCGCTTCGACACTTGCCGTTGAAATATGGGCAGTACCAAGTACTCGGAGGGTTGGAGACAGGTCCACAAAAGGAGCATCTGCCATCACTCCACCTCTTCCTGAAACAACTTTTCTAATTCAATACCCATTGCTTCAACAGCCTGCTTTTCTGCTTCTTCTGGGTCATCGGGAATGTTTGAGAGAAGTACATTGAACGGTATTTGCCCTCCGGCTAAGGCTTTGTGCCCACCGGATAAACCACCGCTCCATTTTTCTGAGAATAAGCGGCCAAGGTGAAGTGATTCATTCGTTGAACGGGCAGAGAGAATAATTTTACCTCGACGAGGTCCAAAAACAACAACGGTATCAATGCCTTCGGTTGGAAGAAGAAAATCAGCAATTTGAGCCAATGAATCTCTATTTGGCATTGAGGTCAAAGGTGCGAGAAGTGTCGAATTAAATAACGAGCGAGAACCGAGTGCTTCAGCAAAAGATTCAAGCGTTTCTTGCGACCTAGGAGGTTCTTCTATAGAACGGAGTAAATCCTTATCGACAAAGGCATTAAGCCATGAAAGCGCCCGTATGTCAACTGGATTAAAGTTACGTGTGAACCCCAGAGTGTCGGTTCGTATGCCAAACGCAAGTGCAGTGGCAATTCGTGGAGTAATGGGGTGTTGCAGACTCATGAGAAGGCTTGCTACAAGCGAAGAAGTCGCCGAAAATTCAGGACGGACCAGAGAGATATCTGCTGCTACAGATTCTTCGAGAGTGTGATGGTCAAGAACAATATGAGGTACACAATCATCAGGGAGAATATTATTTGCTCCTGGCCGATGAAAATCTACGGTCATGACAACGGCAGCATCACGAAGAACATCTTGCACTTCCCAATCGAGAATAAGGCGCCGAACTGGAATCTCAAGGAGGCCGACCATTGCTCGATTTTGTTGATGTTCAATGAGTCCACCGTGTAACAGTTCAGGAACCAACCCCATATGTTGAACCAAATCATACATTGCCAATCCAGCTCCCAAAGCATCTGGATCTGGATTGTCATGGCAAAAAATCGCCACCTTAGAATTGGCAGGAATAGATTGGAGGTAATGCAAAACAACTCCTGCACCATCTTTTCGCTCCCATGACCGAATACGGTCCTGCATGGCTGCAAAGGAAACATCATCCACACTGATGAGGTCAACACCATCGCCCTCTAAAGGCAAAGTAGTGAGAATCGGAATATCCGCCCATCGATTTTGGATAGCAGTTACGGGAGCCTCATCTGACAATGATTCAGGATTGAGCAACAGAACCGCTGTTGGTTTGTGAGCATCGAGAGGTAGTTCATTGAGGGGTGTTGGTCGTGGAAGTGCCATAATTTCGCAGCCCTCCAATGGACCATCAAGAGGAAGTTGAGAAGCAAGTCCAATCAAAATACTTCTCCGTTGTTCAGCACACCATTGACTCAAGCGTATGGCGAGTTGTCCCGAACCGATTATGAGAAACATAACTCCACCAATCCGTTCTTCATCCTCTTCGGGTTTGAAGTTACGCCTAAGCGTTGCAGTAAATTATTCAAAATTCGATGACGACATTTTCGCGCTCATGGTCAAAGATTTCGAACAATTCTCGTCGTTCTGAACCTTTGATATTTGCGACAATAACCGTTGGAATCATCTGAATGGTTTTGTTAAAAGCAGTCGTCGTAGAATTGTAGAATTCTCGACGGTCTGCAATTGTATTTTCTAATGCAACAAGTTTATCTTGAATGTTGACGAATCCTGAATCCGATTTAAGTTCCGGGTATTGTTCAGCGACCATGTTGATTCGAGGAATCATTGCAGCAAATGCTGATTCTGCACGTGCAACACCTTGTACATCGTTGTTTTGCAAAGCACCAGCGGCAAGTGCACGTGCTTCAAACAACTTATCGAAAAAGCGGATTTCTTGCTTTGCCATACCTTTGGCAATGTTGACAAGATTTGGAATCATATCGTAACGTTGCTTGAGAACAACTGAAATTTGAGCCCATGAATTGTTGATGTTTTCTTCAAGACTAATCAAACGATTCCATGTTGAGAAAAACCACACGATTAAAATGAGCAAGAAAAATCCGAGTATAGCACCAGCAATAAGAAGCATATCAGCCATATTCTTAGGTCAAATCATTAGAATATGAAACTATTGGTTCGCCTATATCAGGAGAGAAAAGTCTTGAAGCAAGAACTGTTGCCATTACTATATCTGCTTGGCTGAGGCCGACATGAAATACGCGAGGGAGCCAAATGATTGTAGAAACACTTGTTATTTCTTTTGGAATATTCGTTGCTGCATTTTTGTTTGCGCCCATCGGAATGGGTGGTGGGATGATTTTTGTCCCTCTCCTGCATTATGGATTAGGATGGGAAATCAATGGCGCACTGTTTGCAATTTCTCTTTCCCTCACCGCAGTGGTAAGTTGGGGAAGTGGCCTTGCCCACAGAAATGAAAACCATTACGACGATTCTTCATTCCAATCAGGCCTCAAGGGGGCTATTCCAGGAGCACTTCTTGGTGTTGCAATCGTCCTACTCATCGGAGACAAACTGGATACAGTGTTCAAAGTATTGAGTTTGGTCATGATCTCATGGGCAATCTACAAAACATCGATGAAGATGAAAAAAGATTCGAAGGTCGACAACCAGAGCGATGATGAACAACAATTGGAAGTTCAAACACTCTCTTTGCAAATTGGCTCAGGAATCGGGGGAGTTCTTTCAAGTGTTTTAGCAATCGGTGCAGGCGTCATCTATGTACCTGTATTGCGCACATTTGCTCATCTCAAACCACGCAAGGCCATTGGAACAAGTCTTCATGTCATGATGGTTGTTGTGCCGGTATCGATTCTTGCACACTTGCTCACACTCTCTTCAGAGATGTATTCAATACTTGGTGAAGAATTCTTGTTAATTCTTATTTTCATGGCACTCACACTTCTTGGTTCTCGAAACGGTGCCAAATATGGAATGAAATTTCTCTCTGAACAACAATTGATGAAGTTGTTTCTCTTTGTCATCATCATTGTTGCAATGAAATACGTTATCGACCTCAGTGGATTTTAGTCCTCTGATTCGATGACAAAATCATCCACAGGTGCATTGAACATCAATTTTGAAGTATCTTCAATTGCGACAATCCCTCGAATACTGTGTTTCTCTTGTAGTTCAGCAGTTGGCTGAGCCAGTTTCACCCGTGTATCTGCAAAGGACAACTGATGACCTGACGATACATTCCAATCACCTTCTGGCAACCATAAGCCGATTGAACCAAGTTCTGGATGATGAACCACGACAAGAGTATCTTCATTCTCGTCAACTTCGGCACGCACAACACGAAGTGTTGCATTCTCTGGAATGAGTTTATCCGATGATTGCCAGTTCTTCCATGTTTCTTCAAAGGGTTGATTGTGTTCATCGGCGCGCTGTTCAATGACCTTGATTTTCTTGGCGAATTCTTCCGCCTCTACTTCACTCAATTGATTCAATCCATCCAAGAGGGAACGCAATCCTTCGTGATGAAGCATGTCAGCATGCGTCATTGCTGCATTCGCCATCAACATGTGTTCCGACAAAATTTCAAGTTGTTGTTGAGAACCAATCTGTAACGTACATTCCATTGCTTCATCGAGAACTTCTAAGGCTAAACCGGGTTGGTCGATGGCCAATAATGCTTCACCAAGGTTCATCAAATGAATCGATGCCTGCTTTTTATCCTCCGAGATAAGAACCTCGGCCCGTTGAATATGTTGTACTGCAGAGTGGGTATCTTCGAGAAGATGACGCGAGATTCCAGCACACACAAGATAAGATAATCTCGGTGCTGATATCAATTGAGCTTGCCGGTCTGCAGTCTCAAATAATCGAGCCGAACGTTCCCACTTCTCCGAAGCGATAGCAAGCAGTCCAAGTTGGTAGACTGCGTGCATTTCAGCAAATGAATCGTCGATGAGAGTAGCTGATTGAAGTGCTCGCGACAAATGAAGCCGTGCTGTTTCTCTTTTACCAGACATTTTAGCCATCAGTCCTAAAGCCGTCTCTGTACGATACAAATAGCCACTCAAGACACTGTTCGCTAATTCTGCTGAAGATTCATCAAGCGGGGCTAAATCAAGGCCGATGGCTTCCAAGACTTCACTGAGTAAGAGCAGAGTTTCCTCATAGGCTTCACGAAGATGCTCGGAGGTATTGTTTGAAGTGAGGCGAGACAAATGTACATCAAGTGAGAGAATAGGTTGGCAAATGGTTGGCAATGCACCCAATTGCTTGAGGTGGTTTGCCTTAATTTTCTCTCCCGCTAACGCTCGTTGCAAAGCCCGTTTAAGATTCATTTCAGAACTCTGACTTGGGGTGGATTTTTTTGATTGAGGTCGGTCTTCAATCAATGAATCAACCATCCATGTGAGTTTTGCCTGAATATCATATTGATGAACTCGGCTGATAGCATAACGCATCTCAGCAGCACGGACACGCCGAGAGAGGCTTTTCATTCGCCCCTTATTTTTGGATGGACTTTGTGCAGCAAGCCGTTGAATAAAAGTCGAAGGTGGACAGGTTGTATAGCCAAGATTCGCTTTCTCGCCAGAGGTTGTCATCTTGAAATCATCCGTAACAAGAACCACTTCTCGGCCTTCGCTGTGAAGTTTGAATGCAAGAACCATCAAAGAAAGGTCGACATCTTGTGGTGAGGCTCGTTCTCCAATCTTTTGTGCAAGTCCTCGAATTTGTCCTTCATCAATGGCAATGGTGTTCAAGAGAGAGTCAAACTCTGCCAGAACTTTCGGCTTTTTCGACCACCGTTGGAAACGAACATTTCGTATTTCATCATGAACCCCCGGAGTCACGAAAAGTTCCTGATTGCTGTTCTTGAGAACCTTCGTCGTGTCCCTGACAAAGGTTTCTGGGGCCATCGAGGCGAGATGGATGAAACAATTTGAATCAATCACCCATGTCTGCGCCATACCAATGCCAGTAGGTGAAGGGTGAAGAGGTTTCACTCTGGATTTAATCCAGGGAATATGCAGGTCGCAGGTCGCTTGAAGACACGATGACGGAATCGTGCTACGAATCTGTAGGCGATGTCGCGTAAGGGCAAAGGCACGAACCAAACGATTGGAAACCACATTGAATAATACCATTTCAGATAAAGTAAAAATCGAATTCCTGCTGCTGAACGCATGTATGGCTTTCCATCTCGAATCAGATAGACACTATCTGCACGTTGGAATTTTTCGCTAAAGGTGGCGATGATTTCTTGGCCTTCTTTGCTTTCAATAGCCAGAAAACGAATCGAATTCGCTTGACGAAGACGAGGATGAAGATACGCCGCAGTATGGGTGCAAAGCCCACAATCACCATCCAACAAGAGTATATCTTTTTCCGTCATTATTTCCCCTCAATTGGTTGAATATTCCATGTTTGTACTTGAACACCTGAACTCATATGAATATACTCAGGCTTCAGTGGTACATCAATGCCGAGGTCATAGGATTCCAACAGAGTATTGGTTTCTACTTCGACTTCAGCAACACAGTATTGCCATGGTTTATGATGAGTATATGCACGATGCAATGAACTGTTATGCCAGGTATACAAACTGTAGCGCTCAAACAGAAAATATTCGATTGAACCCTTCTTAGCTTGCTCTATTGGCCCCGCACTCTTGGTCGAACCAATCAATGATTCACCACCGGCTTTGCGACGAGAAGACCAGGTGTAGCGAGCATCATTCACCACCTTGACTTTGGCTTTTGCATATCGATATGGAAGGCCATAGGAACGAGGTGCATGAAAGCATGTAACGGCACTTTGAGCATCGAGAGTAAGAAATAAAACACCGGGAATACCGTTTTTGGTCACATAGGTTCGGATATTGAATTCACCAAACGTCGAAATAAATGGAAGCCAAGGAAGTCCACGGGGTCGAACTTTTTCCATAATGAAAGGAATGACACCGACATAGGCTTCTCCATCATGAAGGTCGATTTCAAGACCTTCTGGAATATGCGGCTTCAAATTTTCAATGTCCACTCTCCAATGCATGAAAGTGAGATGCTTCCAATTTTGATACAAGGTGCATTTTCGTTTCGGCATTTCAAAAGGGATATGGCTGCAATCTAAGTTGTGATGTGCAGCCATGGTTGTTGCAATGGCTCTAGATTCTTGAAGCATCCTCTCAAACATCGACAGAAGGCGTCGACTGCTCGGTGAAGTTGAACACTCCGTCTTCACTCTGTTTCCAAGTGGCTGCAAGACCGAGCAGGAAACCAAGAGGTGCCATCATCATACAGAGAAATAAGATTGGTGTTGAGACATACATCGGGCGGTCAGCAGCGAGCATGCGGAGCCAAACATATCGGCCTACAAAGACATCGAATGCAAGCATGTGTAGCCAAGCAAGCACAATCATGTTTTCATTGTCAAACAGGTCCACAACAATCTCAGGTGTTGGCATCTTTGAGATAAAAGTCAACAAGATATCCGGCGCATGTGGAAGTGCAAGAACGGTATACGAGACGAGGAGTGGAAGAATTGACCAACGCAAGTCACCTACGAACCGTTTGGTGAGTTCATGTCTCGGCAAAAACCACATGAGACCCCAAATCGGTACAATGACTATTGATGATATCCAAAAAGTAATGACGGCAAGTGTATCCATATAACTGAATTCTTCGCTTTGTTTATAGTCTCATGTATGAGGCCAAAGTGAAAGCAATCACAGGGCTTCGATGACCATAGCGATGCCTTGTCCGCCGCCAATACAGGCGGTAGCAACACCATATTGGCCTCCACTACGCTTTAATTCGTAAGCAAGTGTGAGGACTAAACGGGTTCCAGTTGCAGCCAATGGATGGCCCAAACCAACAGCACCACCGTTGACATTGACTTTCTCAACATCGATCTCAAGGTCCTTTATACAGGCAACTGCTTGGCCTGCAAAAGCCTCGTTAATTTCCCAACGGTCAATATCTCCAGCGGTCAAACCAGCCTTTTCTAAAGCTTTGAGGGAGGAGGGGACAGGTCCATAGGCCATAATCGCTGGCTCAAGGCCAACGATTCCCCATGAAACGATTCGAGCCAACGGTTCATCACCATCGGCTTTTGCTTGCGATGCTGACTTGATGACGACGGCTGCCGCTCCATCAACAACGCCCGAAGCATTTCCAGCAGTAACAAAAGATTCAGGTCCAAATGCTGTAGGAAGTTTCGCCAGTGATTCTGCAGTTGTGTTTTTGACAACGTGGTCCTCGTCTTTGTGCGTAACTACAGTATCTCCGCGTCGACCCTTAATGGTAACAGGAATGATTTCTTGCTCAAACACGTCATTTTCTATAGAAGCAGTAGTTAAAGCATGAGAGCGTGCAGCATAAGCATCGATTTCTTCTCGTGTTACGCCTTTGCGATTACACAATTCATCCGATGTTTGAGCCATAAACAATCCACAGGTCATGTCTTGAAGATTTGTCATCATGTAGTCTTCAACTTTAGGAGAACGACCGAGTTTCCAACCTTCACGTCCTCCACGCATAACGTGAGGTGCTTGACTTAGATTTTCCATTCCACCAGAAACAACAGTCGATGCTTCACCGAGCATAATCATTTGTGCTCCCGTAACAATGGATTGGACTCCAGAACCACAGATTCGAGAAAGCGTCAGCATAGGCACTTCTTGAGGGATTCCACCTTTTAATCCCGCATGGCGTGAACCGTAAATTGACTGTGCACATGTTTGCAAAGCATAACCCATGACGACATGGTCGACCGAAGAGGGGTCTGTTCCAGTTTTTTCAAGAGCCCCTTGAATGGCAAGACCACCAAGGTCTTGAGCACTCATTGATTTCAACAATCCACCTTGCTTACCATCGCCACGTTTTCCGCCAACCCATTCACAAAACGGTGTTCTTGCTCCACCTACGATGACGACGTCTTCTGCCATGATACTTCGAAAGTGTGGTGACTGATAACTTCATACTATGCCCATGATGAAAAATACCGCGAGATAGAAAGTTGGTAAATAGAAGGTTTCCAACATTGAGAAATTGTATGCCAATATACTGTGTTCTGTTCCTTGGATGAGAATTAATTTTTGTTCAGGTGGGTCCTCGTTTCCAACAACTCTCAACTTTGAACTTGGAGGAGCTGAAGAGAGGTCTTCTTGAGCTAAATCCTTTTTTGAACGCTTTTTTACTTCACCATGTATGTAGAGTGGGTCGCCTAAGCGTACGCCATACAAGGTCCAGCGTGTATCCCCTACATTCCAAACTTGCAGTGGGTCGCGGAAGCGAATCCTCTTGAACATCGAAGGTTCTACCAGAATCCCCCCACTTCCATCGTGAAGAAGAAATGGCACTCCGCCCCGTCGTCGAGCAGTTTCATTGGCGTGTACTTGTTGTCGGTCGAACAACCAATCCGAAAATGAGGCAAGAAGTCGATTGAGACCGCTCAATAAAATTTGGAAGAAACTTGCTGAAGACCGCCCTTGACTGTTGACGCCTAAGGAAAAATCTTCTCGAACCCATTCAAAACACACCAAATTTGAACATGACATTTCGGGGTTATCGTCAACAAATACTTTGACAGCAGGTTTCGGCCCTGGTCGCGCTTGTCCAATCAATTCCACTTCTCCCATTTCGACTGATTCAACCAACGAAGTTGGCATGTCAACCATATTGATATTGCTGATTAATTGTTTCAACATCGATGAAAACATCACCAAGAGATAGACGGTCAGATAACCGAAAATAATCAGAATGAAAATGGCGAGTATGAGGCCTTCTTTCGTGTTATCATCAAGAAGTATTCCAAAAAAGAGTCCGAACACTTCTAAATTATTCTTTATCGCTGTAACGACTCCCCAATATTGGAGCATGAAGAGACCTAAGGTGAAGTAAACAGCACGTAGCGTTAGAAGTGGGGGCTTTGGAGCACCAACCATGAACGGGTGTTCGAGAATCAATGCACCGTCTTTATCCTCGGAATAAGGTTCATCTTTATTCCAAGCGTGTTGGCTTGGCGCTGGGAATTTCCATTCTCCTGCACTGTTCTCCTCTGTGGTCAGACTTTCAGCGATCCAATATTTTTCAGCGCTCAAACCATGTTCTTCTGCTACATCTTCCAAATATTTTGGGTCAGTAACTTTCTCTTTGAATATTGAAAGTTTTTCAGCAAAAGGGTGAGGGGTCGATAAAAACAGCAGGATAAGACCTACAATGGCCCAAAACGGACTAAAGAAGAACCCGTAAAGGTAGAACAATGCACCCAGCCCCCAGGCAATCCACATCTCTTGTGTATAGGGGAGAGAGGCTACAAAAAAACGACCATCGACTTCTGGCGCTTTGCCATCCATGATGCACGCTTAACATCAAAGGACTTGAACTCTGTGGATGTTTCAAATGAGTGCAAACATTCCTAAGCCGCAAAGAAGGCAGACGATTGGCATAATCAGCAGTTCAGCAGAAGAACGTATTTTCCCTAAATTTGCAAGTTCAGTTCCACGTTGAATGTTGGCCTTCATACCCGGACTGTTTTCACCATGGACTGAAATGGTAGTATGACCAATTGTACCATCAAGGCCTTCATTAGCAAGTTCTTCTCGTGAACGGGACTTAACCATCCCTAACAGATAGACAGGATTTCCAATTCGAAGAGCATATGCAGTCCATCGGTGCTTACGAACATCCCCATTTCTAAACAAGCGGGCAGCAAATTCTGTCTGGAAGTGGTCTCGCATTGTATCGGCATGACTGGAAGTCCATTGCTTGACAAATTGTCCTAGGTGCTTTTTCTTAAATGTACCCGATTCAACCCGAATCGCTCCAGTCCCATCATGGAGCATGAAAGGAACATGTCCATCATCTGAACGAACCCTTTGCCAGTTACAAACTTCCTTTGTCGTTGTATTTCCCTCAGAGTCGGTCGATGTTTCCTGCCGACAGACATAGACCTCGTAAATCCAATTAAAATCAACACACCCAGGAATCATTCGACGATGATTTCCATCCACTGCGACGTTTATCCATTTTTCAGGTGCTGGTCGAACTTGACCCACAAGTTCTGCGGAACCGAGGGGTACTGAGCGGACCAAAGAAGTCGGTGTGTCAATCATTTGTTGCTGGCTTTTATGCTGTAAAAATCCAACGATGAGCCAAATTACACCGATAATGCTCATAATCAAGGGTGTATATTTCATCATCGCATCTTCAGCTAAAACTTCCCCATTCTCAATTGCTGTGTTCTCATTAACCACTTCCATACCAAGAGATATGGCAAGCAAAATGATGAACAGAACCATACTAATTCCGAAGGTTGCAAATGTGGCCGGCAAAGGCGTCCCTACTTTTGTTGGATGTTCTGCAAGAGCCGAACCGTCTCCATCTGGAGCATAACGGTCCTCTTGGTTCCATGTAGAAGGTCCCGGTGCTGGTAGAATCCAATCACTCGGGTCATTGGTTGGACTGTATGATGAACGGCCGAAAAACCAAGATTCAAGTTCGTAGCCATTCTTGAGTGCTTCTGCTTCTAAATCATCAGGCTGTGGCGCATTCTTTCGAATGTTATGCAAATCAGTTTCAAGCGAAGCAGGAGAAACAAGCCCAATCACAAAAAATCCAAAGGCAGCAAGAATTCCTCCACCTGACATGAAGGTTGCTAAGCCACCAATGACCATCAAAAGACCAATAATCCAACCAATCCAACTCAACCAATGGTAAGGAACAGTAAACTGTAAAAATCCGCGGTTAAGATTTGCACCTTCAAGAGACATAGCCAACCCAAGTAAAGCGACTGTAAAACCATTGCCTGTATCTTTACGGTCTTAAATCGAGTTGTTTAGGCAAGAATTCCAAAAACTTTGACAAGAATTCGTTTGTCTCGACAGCCATCGAATTCAGCATAATGGATTTGCTCCCATGTCCCAAGATGAAGTGTTCCATCGCGAACAGGCATGGTGACTTGTTGACCAAGTAATTGACGCTTCAAATGTGCATCTCCGTTATCCTCGCCTGTTCGATGATGATGATATTCTTCTCCTTCGCGCCCATCACGACCGTAAAATGGAGCGATTTTCTCAAGCCACTTCATGATATCATGATGCAAACCTCGTTCGAGGTCGTTGACGTAACAGGACGCAGTAATGTGCATGGGATTGACCAATACAAGGCCATCTTGGATACCACTTTCTGCCACAATACGTTGAACGTCTTGTGTAATACATCGTATTTCATACCGTTCATCGGTATTCATCCAGAGTTCTTCGACATAGGTTGCTGCTTGGCCGGTGATAAGTTTGCCCATGCACCTACTCAAGTGCCGACGGTTGTTGATTATTTCAGTGGACTAAGCAAAGAAGAATTATCCAACCCTTGAGCAGAATTCATCAAAGGAATGGCTACAAGTAATCCACAAATCACTGAACAAATTCCTTCCATGATAGCCAAAATCGCAAAGGCAGCCTCATCCCCGAAGAAACTTCCTAATCCGCCATCACCACCAACCAAAACGGTCGCTAATCCAAGCATAAACGAAACTCCAATTCCCAATAGTACGAGATGAATTCCTCTTCTTTGATATTCGGTCATCCAATAACCACCAACAATACATGTAAATGCCACCAAGACGGAATTGGCCGCTTGCAGAGCCAACGCAATGAAAGGAACTACGATTTCTTCCCCAGTGAGTGGGTCCACCTGTGGTAAAAAGAGTGCAAAGAGTCCCAAAAATGAAATCGCACCCCAAATGATTACAAAAATTCCAAGTATTTTTGGAGAAGAGGATGGCTGTTGAACATAAATGATTTGCTGACCCATTGGCTGTACCACTTGTTGTGGCAAACCAACAATCATCGGCTCTGGGGAGTTCTGAGGTGCGGACATTCCATCATCCCAAGGATTTGGTTGCATATACATCGATACCGGGGCTCTCATATCAAACCTTGGCCGACATGCCCATGACCACATGGTGGTGTTGAAGAGGGAGAACCGCTTGGCAATCACATCGGAGGAACGACATGACTGATATTTTGCTGGTCTATAAGAAAAACTTCGAGGCAGTACACGATATCAGTCTCGGGTTGGTGAGCAAAGCATTAGAAGACGCTAGTCAACGACGTAGCGACCTTCGAATCGATATACGAGCGCGTGAACAAGTGCGTCGTGCGGACTTCATTGGACGGGATTTGGTACTTGTTCTTGGAGGAGATGGTACATTGACAAGTATATCCCATAATATCGATGCTTCCACTCCAGTCATGGGCATAAACTCTCATCCACGAACAGAAGACCCTAGCGGAAGTTTCGGATTCTATATGGATTCTAATCTGGAGACATTTGCCGAAGATTTGGAAACTGCACTCAATGGTGATGCAATCGTCAATGAATTGCCACGATTACAGGCAATCATTGACACGACCTCTGGAAATCGATTCACAACGGACCCTGCAATGAATGATTTACTCATTGCAAATACACACCAATATGCCCCAAGTAAGTATCACCTCCGAAGAGGAGAAAACAAAATAGTTCAGCATAGCAGTGGATTGATATTTTCAACTTGGCTTGGGAAAGGTGCGTGGTTAAGTCATGCTGCAAACGAACAAGAATACAACAGTGTTTCTGATTCGATACAGTTGGATACAGTCAATTCTCATTACTATATGTTAGCGAGAGACATCTCCCATTCACAGAGAAAGGCCAATCCTTGGGCATCTCTTGCTTGGACTTCTGAAGCAACCACACTCACTTCTGATATGCATAGAGGAATGATTGTTCCAGATGGGTGGGATGAAATCCATTTCAATAGGGGTGCTACGATTACAGTAAATTTAGATGCACCAAAGATTAGATTATTGACATTTAGACAATCGATGATTCAGCGATTGAAAACGTACCAAATCAAAAAATAAATTAGCACTCAAGCGAAATGAGTGGGTAAAGCAAGCCAAGAAGTGATGCTCAAACAGCTGGTCCTCGTAAGAGGAAAGCCACCCAAAGCAGCGAAAGCAATGTTCCACAGACTTTGAAGATACGAGACCCTTTCACCGGATCCCTAAACAGGTTCGAGGCTTTGTCTCCAAAGTATGTCCAAATGAATAATGCAGCGACACAAATCGACACAGTGACGCTGATAATGACGAGTATTCCAGTGATTCCTCCACCGAGTGGCGTGATGTATTGACTCATGATGAGAATGATGAAAGCCCATTCTTTGCCGTTGGCAAATTGCATAGCAATACCGGTTTTGAATCCGAGTTTTGAGGTCGTTTCTTCGATGTGTATTGAGGCAGGATTAAACCGAAGCATACCGATGGCCATTGCTGCTAAAAACAGCATTCCAATCCAGTGCAAGGCAACGAGAGCCGTCGTATTCTCATTTAACGAGTCAATGACCAGACCGACGGTCAATTCTATGGCGATAATTCCTGTAGCCATTCCGATGATAAGAGGGGTATTACTCTTCTTTCCAAACATGCCACTGTGGGCGAAACAGGTCAACGGATT
>MDSW01202476.1_pt1 | contig 14785 bp, 26 predicted proteins | sample 811171 | NCBI WGS metagenome assembly MDSW01 (sample SAMN05326641, study PRJNA326480) | marine metagenome | isolation source: seawater | place: Atlantic Ocean: North West | collected 2012 | reverse complement strand
TTTCATAGCTTATCAAATAAGAAATGGAGGAATATTTAAACATACGTCCGAAACGGCTGAGACAGTATCTAGAAATGAAGTAGATTTTTTAGTCGAAAAGGCGAGAACAAATGCGGAATGGTATAAGCGTAGGTTTCAATCATATATGGATTTTAACCAAAGCAATTTTCCGGAATTTTATAATAACACCAACGACGAAATCAGCCCCTCAAGTGAGGAGACTTTTAATGGTTGGGTATTATGAGATATAAACCGAAAAAAAATAATATAGAGAAACTAAAAACTTTTCTAGAAAAGAGTAAAACTAAAAATATAAAAACAAAAAATGGCAAGTCTATTTAATACAAAAATTAGCAATACATACGTCGGACTTCTTAAACTGTCCGATAATTTAGTTTTAAGTAGCACGTTACGAGAGATCTCTGACGGCTCGGGTAACGGAGCGGGAATTTTTCTTAATACAAGCGGAGACTTAAAGGCTAGCGGGATCTTAGAGTTTGGATCTTTAAAAGATACAGGGGAAAGTATAACCATATCAAAATTTGTAGATGAGGCAGACGGTATAGCAAACAACGATAACGATACTTCTATTCCTACTTCCGCAGCTATTGTAGATTATGTAGCTGCAAGAATAACTTTAGAAGATCTTGATTTTAGCGGAGATTCCGGTACGGGATCAGTAGACTTAGATAGTCAAGTTTTTGCTATTGTTGGTACGGCTAACGAAGTAGAAACCTCAGCCGGATCTCAGCAATTACAAATAGGTTTACCTAGCAACGTAACTATCTCTAACAATTTACAAGTAAACGGCCTTTTAAAAGGTAACAATAATATAGTTATTAAAGATACTAGCGACCGTACTATGGCCGCTTTCTATGGTGGAAATAAATCAGAGCTTTACTTTAACGACAGTAAAAAATTCGAGACTACCTCAGACGGGGTAACTATAACCGGAGGCTTAACGGCTACCGCTAGCTCAACTTTTACAAGTGCCTCTTTTAGCGGTACTATTACAGGAAACTTGACAGGAAACTTGACAGGAAACGTTACAGGAAACGTTACAGGAAACGTTACAGGCGTTGGAACTTTATCAGACGGATCTACCGCAGTAACTCAAAGCATAAACGACAACTCAACTAAAATAGCTACAACGGCTTACGTAGACGCCTCAGTAGATACAGTAGATACACTTTCAGAGATCTTGGCGGTTGGGAATACAACAGGAGCAAATAAAATTGAAGTAGATAATACTAGCGGCGGAGTAGATTTTATAGATGACGCTAAAGCTAGATTTGGAACAGGAAACGACTTAGAAATTTATCACTCCGGTAATCACTCTTTTATACACGATAACGGAACAGGGGAGTTAAAAATTTTATCCTCAGCCGTATCTATACAAAGTGCAAGCGGAAGCGAATATATTGCTTTTTTTGCCGGAACGGGTGGACAAACGGCGAGCTTATATGCTGCAAATTCTAAAAAGTTTGAAACTAGCTCAACCGGAGTAACTATAACAGGCGTAGCGGTTGCTGACGGTTTACAAATAGGAGACGACGAAACAATACAATTAGGAGATTCTCAAGAATTTAGTCTCACTCACACCGCTAGCGGAAATAGTATTATAAGCGAAAACGGAAGCGGAAACTTATTTATAGACGCTACTAATTTTAGAGTTAGAAATTCAACCTCCGGAGGAGAGGATATGATCTCCGCAGACTCAGACGGATCAGTAACTTTATATAATAATAACGCGGCTAAACTTACAACGTCCGTCTCGGGAGTTTCAGTAACAGGATCCTTAAGCTCAAATAGCGGATCGGGAACGGCTATATTAGGAAGTCATTTAGACTTAGGGGATAATCAAAAAGCAAGATTTGGAGCAAGTCAAGATCTAGAAATTTATCACGACGGATCTAACTCTTATATTGAAGAGAAAGGGACAGGAGACTTAATTATAAAGTCTTATGCTAATATGTTTTTAAAGGCCAACTTTGGCGGAGTAAACGACGAAACATTTATTTCTAATACAGGAAACGGCGGAGTAGGTTTATTTTTTAATGGAGTACAAAAAGCGGAAACAGTAAGTGGCGGTTTTAGTGTTACCGGAGATATTTCGGTAAGTGGAGACGGAAGTTTTGCGGGAGGAGATATAACTCTAGGAGGCTCGGCAGCAAAAATATCGGGAACAAGTGGCGGACAAGTAAGTATAAATTATAATACAACTTCAAACCAACCTTTAGTCTTTTACGGAGGTGGATCTAGCGAACAGTTTAAAGTTACTAACGGCGGAGATGTAACAATAGCCGGAAGTACAACAATAGCCGGAGATCTTACAGTAAACGGAACAACAACAACCGTTAATACTCAGACTTTAGCAGTAGAGGATCCTTTAATTAGTTTAGCTAAAGACAACTCAGCTAACTCGGTAGATATAGGATTTTACGGTAGATATAATGACGGATCAGATAAATACTTAGGATTATTTGCTGACGCCTCTGACTCAAGTACATTTAAACTATTTAAAGGAACAGGAACAGAGCCAACTACAACAGTAGATACAACGGCGTCCGGTTTTGTATATGCTGACTTAGATATAGGTACGACTTTAGGATTAACCACTCACGGAGGAGGTTGGTTTATGGAGGATACTACTTTTATGAAAACCGTTAATAATAAAAGTTTATTTGGTACGGGTAACGTACATATGACCTCTTTTGTATCGGTTGTAGACTCTTCTTATTTCCTAACACCGGCAGAAGCTACGACGTCTTTAAAAATTGCTGGAGCTATTCAATTAATAGATGCTAAAGCTATTAAATGGGATACAAATAATATTCTTAGTCATAACGGTACTCAAACATATATAGGAGACGGAAGCTCAGCCTCAGTATTAACTTTAGATAGTGGCGTAGGTACGTTTTCGGGATCACTTAAAGCCGCAGCTTTTCAACCAAATTTCGATACTAACTATTACAATGTAGACGGTACTATTTCAAGTTATTCAGCCGGTAACTATATGTATGTAAATGGATTAGGAGGAGCCTCGGGACAAGGTTTAAGATTGATGTCAGAGGGAGCGGCTACTAATGTGATTGGCTTAGAAAATTCCGATAATAGTATATTTTTTAATACTAATTCAACTACGGCTCTAACACTTAGTAGCGGAAATAAAGCAACCTTTACCGGAGAAGTTTCAGCTTATGGAAACTCAGATACAACTCCGGCTATTAGTATTTATTCAGACTCTAACCACGGGTTAAGAATTTTACACAGAGGTACCGACGGAGATTTTAGTTTTGAAACTAGAAATAATGGAACTAACACAGAATTTTTAAGAGTAGCTAGAGCAACCGGAAATACTACTTTTAAGGATCCTATGCTTATTGAGAGTACCTTACAAATACAAGACGATTTTACTATTAGTAACTCATCTCCGGAAATTTATCTATTGACAGGATCTACTCACTATAATTGGATGGTAGCAGCACAGGAAAACGTAGACGGAGCTTTTGAAATAACACCGTCTAACGCAGTTGGTACTGGTGGGACTTTTAACACTCCCGCTTTTAGATTAGATGCCTCAACTAGAGCTGCAACTTTTGCAGGATCTGTTAATATTAGTAATGCATCAGGAGATACTTTAACATTAACTAAAGGCACAACAGAGCCATCATTAAGAATAGAGGGAGATACTGACAAAGATTTTGTTATAACAGTTAGTGGAGAATTATTGACATTTACTCAAAATGATGGTGCAACTGATATTTTAACTTTAGACCACGATACAAAAAATGCAACTTTTGCAGGGTTTGTAAAAGCACCTTTTTTTACAAGTGATGGTGGTCGAGGATTCAAACAAGATAGCGTTGCTTTTGTAAGCACATACTCAAATGGTAATGATGCTAACGCTGCTAATGACATTGGCTCAACTTCAAACAAATGGAGAGATGCTTATTTTAGTAATCAAGTAAAAGTAGGTACAAATAATTCAATATTTGCAGAAAATAATTTAAGGTTTTTAAGCTCAGGAGAAGCATTTATAGACCACGGGACTGTTGGTCAAGCAATAAGTTTTAGAGTTAGTAATTCAAGTGGACTTGACACAGTTGCTCTGACTTTAAATTCAAGTGGTAGTTCAACCTTTGGTGGTAATATAACTACAAGTGGACATATAAATATACCCGTTGCTAAAAATTTATATTTCGGTGGAGGAAGTCATACTTATATTGGAGAAGATATTGACGATAGATTAAGATTTTTTGTTGGTGGCTCAGAGTTTATGCGATTTACAGAAGATACTTCTGATACAATACAATTATTTCAAGATACAACTTTTGCAGGCAACGTAACTATTAATAAAGCATCTAATCCTACTAAATTACAAATTGGTTCAAGTTTAGCTGATGACCCATTTATTCATTTTCAAACAGATGGCGAAAACTATTCGATAGGTGTAGACAGAAGCGATAGTAATAAGTTTAAAATTTCTAATGGAAGTACTGTTGCTACTAACACTAGGGTTACAATGAACACTTCTGGCCAAGTTGGAATTGGAGAAGATAACCCAACGGAAATTTTGCACACAAACAAAGATAATGCCGGTAATGTAGTTGCAGCATATTTAACTAACTCTCAAGCTAATACAGGAGCTGAGTCAGTTAGTTTAGCCTTTGGTTTAAATAGAAGTGGAGGAGATTTTGTTAGACAATGTAAAGCTATAACTTTTGGTTGTGAACAACAATGGACAGGGACACCTAGTACAGTAGACGGTTTCTTATCATTTAAAACTATTAGAAACGAGACAGCCGGAGAGAAAATGAGGATAACGAGCAATGGAAGCATATGTATTGGAGCTACGGCAGTTTCAGACATTACAGGATCCACTCCAACAGGCTCAGCTTTTGGAAACGAGTCGAATAATAGGAGGACTTTATTTATGGGTACTACTTCTACTAATGCTATGACTATGCAAGCATTTTATAATCCAAATGGTCAAGTTGGTAGGATTGCTCTTGAAAATTCGGCTACAACTTATTTTACATCTTCGGATTATAGATTAAAAGAAGATTTAAAAGATTTTAACGGTTTAGATAAAGTTTCTAAAATTAAAGTTTATGACTTTAAATGGAAAGTAGATGAAAATAGAAGTTATGGGGTTGTAGCTCACGAACTAGAAGAAGTTTTACCTCAAGCAGTAGGAGGAGAAAAAGACGGAGAGGATATGCAAATGGTAGATTATTCTAAAATAGTTCCTTTATTAATAAAGTCAATACAGGAACTTAAGGCAGAAGTTGAGGAACTTAAAAGAAAATAAATATATTTGTAATTATTAATATAAATTTTTTAAAATGAGTAAAATAACAAAAGAAGAACTAGAGCAATTACAGACAATAGAGAAAAAAAAAGCAGCTATAAAAAACGACATATCTGTTCATAATTTATCAATTTTAAACTTAGGCGATCTTTGGAAAGAAGTTGTTAAAGAAGAGATTGATAATAAAAATTCTTTGACAGAAAAATATAAATGGGGCGATAAAAAAGTAAGTATTAATCCGGAAAACGGGGAAGTAACTTTTATAGAAAATGAAGAAAACGAAAGCGAAAGCAACTAATATAAGCGATAATATTAGCTTTAAAGAGGCTACATATTCTGAGACGGCTAGTAGGTTAAAAATAAAAAACGATCCTACTGACGCTCATTTAAAAGCTATGCAAACCGTAGCTAATGAGGTATTTCAACCGCTAAGAGAGTGGGCGGGACACCCCATAAAAATTAACAGTATGTATAGATCTCAAGAGCTTTGCGAGGCTATTCCAAATTCGTCAAAGACTTCTCAGCATACTAAAGGACAAGCGATAGATCTTACAACTTTAGGAGAGAAATCTAATAGAGAATTATTCTTTTACATTAAAGAAAATTTAAAATTTGATCAACTTATTTGGGAGTTCGGAAAAAGTCCGGATAGTGAGGACGGATCTCCACGTTGGATCCACGTATCGTATGTAAATAAAAAAGCTAATCGTAATAACGTCTTAGTTGCAAAATATAAAGGAAGTAAAGCAACTTATTACAAAATGGCGTGAAAAAATACGAGGTAGCTTTAATAGATAGGACTTACGACGGTTATTGTTTTCTATTAGGGTTTACAGTACACCCAAAAGATGAGAGAGATGATTTTTTAGAAATAAATATATATTTTATTTTTTTAGTATTACATATAAAAATTTATTAAATGCCAATACCAAAACCAAAAAGCGGAGAAAAACAAAGCGATTTTATGTTAAGATGCGTACCGGAATTATCTAATTATCATAAAAAAGAGCAAGCTATCGCTATGTGTTATAAGGCTTATAAGGAAAAAAATAAATAAACAATTAAATATAAAAAAGCAAATGAACTCAATAAATGAAAATACGGAAGTAAAACTAGATTTAAAAACCATAGCTATTATATGCGGAGGCGTATTATCAGTTGCCTCTACTTACTTTACTTTGCAAGGAAAAATAGAAGATTTAAATAATAAAATAGAAAATTTTAGCGGAGACGAGTTTGTTCAAAAAATGGAATTTCAGTTAAAAGACGAATTAGTAAGATCTACAATTATTCAAATAGAAAAATCTACTGAGGGTTTAAAAGAAGATATATTAGACAATAAGGACAGAATAAAAGAAATAGAAGATAAAGTATATAAAAGATGAGAAATTTAATATTAATAGTATTTATGCTTTTTGGTTTTTTTGTAAATGCTCAAGATAAAGTTACTGTAATTCATTTTAATTATAAATGGAACTCAAGAAACGATTACAATTTAAGAGGCTTACAAAACGCTAAAGTACAATACGCTTGGTTAGAAGAGCAACCTCAAAATATTGTAGAGACAATTAGATCAGTTCCCGTAATAGTTATCTTAGGTAAAGACGGTAGAGTTAAAATGCAATACGCAGCCGATTTATCATTTAAGATCCAAGCTACTAGAGAGGATATACAAAAGTCAATTAATAGAATTTTATTAGATCAATAATGCAACATTTTATAGAACACTTATTAGGTTTTTGCGGAGAGGCTCATATCAATATATTTACAATTATCGCTTTTTTAATCGTTATAAAGTTATATGAAAAATATTCTAGCAAAAATATTTGGAGGGGCGGGAACTAATATCGCCGATAAAATCTCCGGTATAATAGATCGTCATACTTACAGTAAAGAAGAGAAAGCTCAATTTCAAAAAGAAATGGATCAGATCTTTATAGATGCTGAGGCCGATATGCAAAAAAACGTAACCGAACGTTGGGCGTTAGACTCTCAAGCTCATTCAAGTTTCTTAGCTAAAAATGTTAGGCCTTTAGTTTTACTAATTACAATAAGTTTAACTTTAATAATGATATTTATTGATTCCGGATCTATTAAATTTCAAGTAGACGACGAATGGAAATCGCTTTTGCAGCTCGTTTTAATTACTATGATTGGAGCTTATTTTGGTGGGCGTAGTTACGAAAAGGTTAAAAAAAATGGCTAGGAATTTTATTCATAGATACGTTAAACCTAAAAAGAAATCACACCCTCACTCTAAGAATAGATCTAGATTAAAAACCTCTAAGCAATATAAAAAACCTTATAGAGGTCAAGGGCGTTAAAAAAATTATTATATATTTGTAGGCCAAGCCGCAGATCTTGTCAAGCTGCTAAACTTCAAGTAACCACTCTTGTTGGATCTTGTAAATTTATTATTTTCTTTTTCGGGGGGGGATTTTTCTTTTCTTTTTTCTTTGTCCTTTCTTTTTTCTTTTCTTTGTTTTCAAAATAATTGTTAATAATCGTTATATTTATAAACAATATGAGTTTTGACACAGATACAATAGACAAAATAGTTGGTTATAAAACAATTAAAAAAAAGATTAAAATAGACAGACTATTAGAAATTGACGCTAATCAATATACAACTTTAGGGATTGATTCAACCAAAACAGAAAAGGAAGAGGTTAAGAAAAACTCTAGATATATTTACAGAGCAATATCTAAATTAAATAAAGAACTAGGTACTAAATTCTTACAATTCCAAGATAAATAAATGCCTAGAAAAGTCAGTCGAAAAAATCTAATAAAAAAGTTAGATAATCTTTTCAGTTTATACACTCGACTAAAATATGCAGATAAAAACGGTATAGTTACTTGTTATACGTGCGGGATCCGTAAACACTATAAGGATTATATGCAAAACGGACATTTTATCTCTAGACGTCATTATATATTACGTTGGTCTGAAAAAAATACTAGAGTACAATGTTATAGTTGCAACGTAGGAAATCAAGGCCGTCAATATGAGTTTTCTGTAAAGTTAAATAAAGAATACGGCTACGATATTGCTAGTGAGTTGTTACAAGAAAGTAAAAAAATAAAAAAGTTTTCAAACGACGAGCTTATTTCGTTAATAAATAGATATAAAGAATTTATTAAAGTTATGGAGAAATCACTAATTTAGAGTTAGTGCTGTTCATTTGTCTTTGGTTAAAAAGGGGTTAATTAATTTTAATCCTTTTTTTTTACCCTAGCTATTGTTTTTAACAAATAATTTAATATCTTTATTACTTTATAATTAAACTTTAGATATATGAACACAAATAATTTAAGTCCGGATCAAATAATTTCCGGCACAGAGTCGGCTTATATTATAGATGTAACGCCTAAAAATCTTTACGAGAGAATGTACTCCGATAAGATTGAGAAAATACTTTTAAACAGAGAAAAGTATCCAACGTCAGTTAATCAATTATTAGACACTTTAAAAAAGAACAAGTTTTATAGTCAGCTAACAGTAAAAGAAGTTAGAGATCTATATACGTGGACGGAAACTGATATGGTTAATTTAACTACTTCCGAAATGATGTTTGGAGATAATTTCTTTTCTAATGAGCGTTAGACATAATTACGACGCTGCAAATCTCAAATTTAATAAAGAGAGAGTAGAGGCTCTAGAAAAAGCGTTGAAGATAGAACAAACTAGATCCCGAAGATTTAAAAAAGTAGGCAAAGGCCTATATAATAAAATAGAGAAACTAAAAATAGATAACGATAAATTAAGATATGAACAAACCTAAAACACTTAACGACACGCTTACAAAAATTCAAGTAGAATTAAAAGCAAAAAAAACCAAGTTCAATAGATTTGGTAAATATTATTATAGATCCGCAGAGGATATATTAGAGGCCTTAAAACCTCATCTAACTAAACATAATGTGTCAGTTAGAATAAAAGAAAAGATAGTAGCTGAAAACGTAATAGAGTCAGTAGCTATCTTATACGACGGATTAATGAGAATAAAAGCCTCCGCAATAGTAGGAGTAGATCTTAACCAAGCCGGTCAGAGTATGCCTCAGAAATGGGGAACGGCCTCAAGCTACGCTAAGAAATACGCTTTAGGAAATTTATTCTTATTAGACGATACCGCAGACGACGACGCTACTAATAAGCATTTACCTACTTTAAAATTTGATAGTAAGACTTATAAAGATATTGTCAAAAGATTACAAGAGGGTACGGCTACAATAAAACAAGTAGAAGAGAATTATAGTTTAGATAAATTCACTAAATTAGAGTTAAATAAAATTATTAAAAATTAAATTAAGATTATGAGTAGAAAAATATTTGGTAAATTAAAATTTAACATAGAGGAATTTCCAAAGCCTAATTATGTTAAAGGTAAAAAAGGAACTTACGGAGAAGTAGATATTGTTATAAATATTGACGATCCTAAAGTTTTCAGTAATGGTAATAAACAATTTGGATCTTTTAGCTTACCTCAAACTAAGGAGGATAGAATGAACGAAGTACCTAGAACTTATTTAAATGGTTGGGTTTTAGATATAAATTCAGTAGGCTCCGGTCAAGGTAAAGATTATAAGAGAGATGAGGAATGGTATAAAAACAATAAACAGGATACAGTACCGGATACAGTTTCAAGTACAAACGATAAAGGCGACCTACCATTTTAAGAGATAAGGGTTATAACTATCAAACTTAGAGGGTAAAGGTATAAGTATCTTTCCCTCTTTTTTTTTAACTTAGACATAATGCGAGACAACACTAAACTAATGCAACAATTAGAGAGGGATCTTTTGGTCGATACTAAAAAAGATCTTTGTTATCCTCCGGTAGCTTTATCTCTTGGAGAGAAACTTATTAAATCAGATAAAGGCGATCAATTACTTCCTATTCCTATTTGTACTTATACAAATATAGTAATGGTTGCAGCTCCGCCTAAGTCAAAGAAAACTTTTTTTATATCTTTGTTAGCGTCAATTTATTTAAGCGGTAAAAATAGATTTGGCGGTAAGATAAAAGGACACCGTAACGGACGTTGTTTAATTCACTTCGACACGGAGCAAGGATCTTGGCACACCCAAAGAGTAGGACGTAGGATCTTAGATATGAGCGAGGGAGCTTTAGGCTGCTATCATATTTATAGTTTAAGATCTCTTTTCCCAAAGACAAGAATAGAATTTATAGAATATTGTTTGAAAACAAAACATAATATAGGTATGGTTGTAATAGACGGAGTAGCGGATCTTTGTAACGACGTAAACTCTTTAGAAGACGCTAACTATACCGTTCAAAAATTAATGGAATGGACGGCTAAATATAATTGTACTATATTAACCGTTATTCATAGTAACTACGGATCCACGAAAGCGACGGGACATTTAGGATCCGCATTAATGAAAAAAGTAGAGACAGAAATAGAATTATCAAATAATCCGTCAAACCAAGACAGGATAAACGTTACTTGTTCAAGGTCTAGAAATTATGCCTTTGAAACTTTTAGCTTTTCCGTAAATGACATAGGACTACCTTTTGTAAATGATCTATATGATCCTTTAGCGTAGTTTATGAATAGAAATAAATATATGGACTTACTTTATCAAAAGCATAAAGATTGGATAGATATATCTATGTCTTTTGGACTTGATGAGGAAACGGCTAAAGATCTAGTTTCTGAAATGTATATAAAGATTATGAAAAAATTAGATAAAGGCCTAGACATATCTTACGGATCCGCAGACGTAAATTATTACTACATATTTAAAACTCTTAGAACTATGTTTATAGATCTAGTAAGAAAAAATAAAAACGTTACTATTATAAGAAATTATTACAGAGACGGGAAAGCTGACTCGTTTATAGATTATCAAGGTAAATGGGATCTCATTCAAAAAGAGCTAGAAGATTGTTATTGGTATGATCGTAAAGTCTTCGAGCTTATAAATGGAGGTTATAGTATAGCTGAGTTATCTAGAAAGTCGGGGATCCCTTATTATTCTTTGTATAATACTTATAATAAAATAAAAGAAAAAATAAAAGATCTGTTATGAAACTTGGAGACTTAGTAGAAAAAATAATTAATATAATTACATTTGGTAAAGGCAAAACAATAGCTACTTACATAGCCAATAAATTAGGTTATGACGATTGCGGCTGCGACGATAGGAAACGCAAGCTCAACGAATTTAAAATAAAACGGAAATGAAATTTAATAAAGATGATAGGCAAAATTGGAAAAAATTTCGTATGGGTAAAAAGTCAGTCATATCCCGATCGGAATTTGAGTTGGTATGTCAGCTCCACGCAAAATATTACAAACATAAATTACGTTATCCTTGCACGTGCAACCCCAAAGAAATAAATAACTATATACAAGATTTAAATAAGATTTGGGAGAATGGAAATTAAGGAAGTTCATAAATGGGAAAAGGCCGTAGTAGGGATCCTTAACATAATGGGTTGGGATCTTAAATGGATAGGAGACGAAGATAAGAGTTGGGACGCTGAGGGATTAAGTCCTAAAAATAGAAAGGTAGTTATAGAAATGAAATTTAGAGATAAATACTATGAGGAGAAACTACTAGAAAAATATAAGTATGACGTATTAATGAAACTTCCGGAGGATATTGTCAAGCTATATTTTGTTAATGATCCTAAAGCTAACTATATGTATTGGTTAGATTCGTTAGAAATGCCGGATCCGGTAAAACTATATTGTCCCTCTACTACAATTTGGAACAATAGGAAAGTAAAAAAAGAAGTGTATCTCTTGAAAGAAAATTGGGCGTCCATAATTAATTTAAATACTAATTAAATTATTTGTTAATAAATCGTTATATTAGCGTATATGTTTCTAACAGATAAAGAAATAAAGACAATTCAAACCTCTCAATTAAAAGGCGAATTAAAGTCGTGTATTAGATTAGCTAATAAGATTTTAGAAGAGCTTGAAGAGAGAGGAGAGGATTAAACAACTGATAGTCAATAACTTATCAGAGTAAATGAATTATAACTAATTGATAATCAATATATTATGGCATACGAACATTTCCCAATCGAAAATCAAGTAACTCACGATTGTAGAGAAGAGATTAAAAAAGAAAAAAAATATATTAAATTCTTAAAAGAGAAAGGATATGAAATATCTAAAGTATTTAAACGAGAACTATTTTAGAGAGACAGGCTTTACTAGAATAGAAAGTAAAATGAATAAAATAGATAAACCAAGAGAGTATAGATCTAGACAAGGTAGATCCGATAAAAGATATTCAGAAACTATGAAAGCAACCGCTATCTCATTCATAGGATTATTACTAATAATATTATACTTACTATATGATAGTATTATTTGACGCTGACTCTTTGATCTTTGCTAGTTGTTATCGTACTAGAATAGACGGGGAAAAACCCGACGACATATATTACAGAGATCTAGAAGATGCAACGGATAAATATAGCGAGCAATTTATGAAGATTATAAACGATATAGATGAGATCTACGACGTTCAAAGCGTTTTAACTTTTTCGGGATCCGCCGGAAACTTTAGGAAACTAATAACTCCTAAATATAAAGCGAACAGAAAAAAACAAGAGAAACCTCCTTTATTATATCCTCTTCATAAATACGTAAAAGAAACTTATAATAGTATTCAAGGATCCGGACTAGAAACTGACGATCTAGTAGCTAGAGAATGGAATAATCTCCAAAAAAAGATAGGAAGAGAAAACGTATTAATAGTAAGTATAGATAAAGACTATAAACAGTTTCCCGCTTTGATATATAATTACAATAAAAAAGAAGTATTAGATCTAACTCCGGAAGAGGCTTTATATAATTTTTATGAGCAAATGATAATAGGGGATACCGCAGACAATGTAAATTACTTTTACGGAAAAGGTAAAGCGTTCGCAAAGAAATATCTAAAAGACTGTAAGACTAAATATCAATATACAAAGAAACTATACGAGCTTTTTTTAAAAGAACACAAAGGCAAAGGAAGACAACGCTATATAGAATGTTACAATTTACTTAAATTAAGAATATGAAACCAATAGAAATAGCAAATAGAATTACAGAGATTTCCGGTATAGATTTATTTAATAAGTCTAGGAAGAGAAACGTAGTAGAGCATAGAGGATTACTTTGTTATATCCTTAGAGATAAATTAAAAATGAGGTGGGAAAAAATAGCTAAGTTTTATAAAGCTCAAGGTTGGCCGGTAAATCACGCCACCTTAATAAACAGTTATAATAAATGGTATATCTATAAAACAAATGAAGACGTAATAAGTATTTTAAACGACTTTAAATTTGTAGAGGAGACTCAAGAAGAGATAGACAAAATAGATAGATTAGAAACGAAATATATAAACCTACAAAAGAAATTAGAAGATCCTCTAGTTAAATTAGTATCTAGGATCCCAAAAGAAAAAAAAGATCTAGTAAAAGAAAAATTAGATCTTATGTCTAAAGAGTGGTAAAATGGAAACTGATAAAGATAAAAGAAAACAGATCCCAATATTTACAGGCCTTATAAAATATTTTCCAAAAGCCTTAGCGGAGGTAGCTAGAGTTTCTTATACAGGAAACCAACAACACCACCCCGATAAACCTTTACATTGGGATAGATCTAAAAGTACGGACGAGCTTGACGCTTTAACGAGACATTTATTCCAAGTAGGAGAGATAGATACCGACGGAATGAGACATAGTGCTAAAGTAGCTTGGAGAGCTTTAGCTAACTTAGAAAAGGAACTAGAGCAAAAGGACGATAAATGGTATATCGATCAGTACAACAGAAATAGAGATCCTAAAGACAGAATAAAACTAAAAGATGAAATTAATAGAGAAAATAAAGAAATACTTTAAACCTAAATATATAACCATAAAGATACCTAGAAAATTCAATAGCATAAAAAATAGAAATAAATGTTTAATAGAAACAAAAAAGCATATACTTAGTATTACTAAAATAAATAAATAGATTACGTTATATATCTTGAATAATCAAGTTTTTTCAAAATGAGTAAACACGGAGGTAAAAGAAAAGGAGCCGGCAGAAAGCCAAAAGCCGAAGAGGTAAATCTAATAGAGAAACTTACTCCATTAGAGCCTTTAGCTTTTGAGGCCTTAGAAGAGGGACTTAAAAATAAGGACTTTAAGTTTGTTCAACTATATTATAATTACTACGCAGGAAGACCTAAAGAAACTAAGGACATTCATATAAACGAGGATATGCCTTTATTCATAGATTAAATGCAAATAGAAAAAACCTTAGCATTAAGCAAACTAAGAAAATTAGATAGTAGAATAAGAATTGTAAGGGGAGGATCCTCAGCCGGAAAAACAATAGCAATATTATTAATATTAATAGACTATGGTATGAGGCACGCTAATAAAGAAATAAGCGTTGTCTCAGAGACTATTCCTCATTTACGTAGGGGAGCATTAAAAGACTTTTTAAA
>MDSW01050455.1_pt1 | contig 14788 bp, 12 predicted proteins | sample 811171 | NCBI WGS metagenome assembly MDSW01 (sample SAMN05326641, study PRJNA326480) | marine metagenome | isolation source: seawater | place: Atlantic Ocean: North West | collected 2012 | reverse complement strand
TTCTTGATCCAATAGATTGTTAACTTTTATTACTAAGCCATCAATCTCATAATTTAATGAGCTCCTTTTCTTTAAAACTTCGTCAAAATGTTTTTGAATTCTTTCTATTTTTTTTTCGATAATAAAATCCCCTAATTTAGTGAACCCCCATTCTGAAAAATTCTTAATTAATTCAATTTCATTTCTAACTTCAAAATCAACAACTTCGCCAATACCCCATGGAATGAACACTAGCGGTCTCTGAGCAGTTATTTTGGTATCAAGTTGTCTTAAAGTTCCTGATGCGGCATTTCTAGGATTTGAAAAAGTTTGACCTTCTCCCTCGAGCTCTTGATTCAATTTCTTGAAGTAATTTAAAGGAATTATTACTTCACCTCTTATTTCTATAATAGTAGGGGGTTTACTTGTTGTTAAAAGTAAAGGGATATTCTTTATAGTCTTTATATTCTCGGTTATGTTCTCACCTACAGTCCCATCTCCTCTTGTGGAAGCACTGGATAATAAGCCTTTTTTGTATGTTATTGAGACAGAAGCGCCATCAAATTTTGGTTCGATTATATATTCAGGCATCACTATAAGTTTTTCAATTCTTTCAATAAACTTTAAAAGTTCCTCACTATTGGAGATATTTTCAAGGCTATACATTTGTTTAATATGTTTAAATTTCTTAAAATTCTTAGAGACAAAACCACCTACTTTTTGTGTAGGAGAGTCATCTTTTATAAATTTAGGATTTTTTTGTTCAAGCTCTATTAATTCTTTTAACAATAGGTCAAATTCAGAGTCTTCTATTTCAGGCTTGTCGTCAATATAATATTTTTTATTGTGATAATTTAATAAGCTTGAAAGCTCCTTAATTTTTTTCTTTATATCACGGTCAATCATATAATATAAGATACATAATACTAATGTATTTTTGAATTAATAACGACTGATGATATATTTTTTTATGTGAGAGTTTTATTTTTAGGTTGCGGTTCATCAGTAGGCTCACCTGTACTAGGTAGAGACAACTCTGAAGTTCCTGACAAGGACTGGAGAACAAGAAGTTCTGTCTATGTTGAAGTTAAAGATAAAAAAATTCTTATTGATACAACACCAGATTTTAGATATCAAGCACTTAAAAATAGTATTAAAACTATAGATTTTGTTTTATATACTCATTCGCATGCTGATCATACTCATGGAATAGATGATTTAAGAATTTTTAGCTATATAAAGAAAGACAAAATTAATTGCTTTGGTAACGAATATACTATCAGTGACATAAAAAAGAATTTTTCGTATATTTTCAAGAAAAAAAATATATCTGGCAGACCAAGGCTTGATTTAAAAATTATTAATGATGTCTTTATTGAGCAAGGCATTGAAATTATCCCTTTACACATACAGCATAAAGATTGGGACATTTTTGGCTATAGGATAGATGATTTTGCTTATATAACTGATTGTAGCTATATCCCCGATGAGACACTAGAGAAGATTCAAAATTTAGATTTATTAGTTATAGACTCACTTAGATATTCTAAGCATGATGCACATCTATCAGTTGACGAGGCCATTGATTTATCAAAGAAGGTAAATGCTAAAAGAACTGTACTAACTCACATGGGCTCTGATTTAAAGTATGATGACTTAGAAAGCTATCTTCCAAAAGGTGTCGAACCAGGTTATGATGGTTTATTAATAGACATATAATTTTTTTAGGGAAATTGGATGCATCAATTAAGAAGCAATTTGAGAAACGAAAAAAGTAATAAGATTTTGCTTATAGTTCTCGATGGAGTCGGAGGGCTTCCATTTCCTAAGTTAACCGAGCTTGAAGCTGCTCGAACACCAAACTTAGATAAACTTGCAAAGAAATCAGAGACTGGTTCTCATGTTCCAGTGCTAAATGGATTAACTCCTGGAAGTGGTTCAGCCCATCTTTCCTTATTTGGTTACGATCCGTTAAGCTTTGATATAGGAAGAGGCATACTTGAGGCTTTAGGTTTAGATGTTGAAGTTACTCCTTATCATCTGTCAATAAGAGGTAACTTTTCAACTGTTAAAGAAGAAAAGAAGAAATTAATTGTTACGGACAGAAGAGCAGGAAGACTTTCAAATCAAGAAAATAAGAGAATTGTTAAAATACTTAAACAAAAAATTTCTAAAATTGATAATGTTAAAGTTGACTTTATATCTGGTATTGAACATCGTTTTGTATGTACGCTTAAATTTTCAAAGAAATTAAATCCTAGCGAATGTTTAGTGGCTGACACAGATCCAGAAAACGAAGGAATGGAGCCAATTTATCCAAAGAATTTAAATAAAAACTCGCTGAAAGTTTCTAAAATTATAAATAAACTTACTATATTAATTAGAAATTCTTTATCTAAAGAAAAAAAAGCAAACTATGCATTGTTGAGAGGTTATTCAGTTTATCCTCTAATCCCAACTTTTAATCAACTCTATAAAATGAAAACGGCTTCAATTGTTACATATCCAATGTATAAAGGGATCTCAAAGTTGGTGGGCATGACGTCTTTAAATGTTCCAGGCTCATCAATAAGCCATCAACTTGAAACTTTAAAGAAAGGCTATAAAAAATACGACTTCTTCTATTTCCACATTAAAAAGACTGACAGCTATGGTGAGGATGGTAATTTTAAGAAGAAAACTGGAGTAATAGAAGATTTTGATAAAATTTTACCAGACATTATTAAGTTAAATTTTGATGTGCTTGCTATCACTGGCGATCATTCAACTCCAGCAAGAATGAAATCCCACAGTTGGCATCCTGTGCCTGTTCTAATTAATTCTAAGAATAGTTTTTATGGAACTTCAAAAAGATTTACTGAAAAAGAGTGCCAAAAAGGAACCCTTGGTCTATTCGAAGGAAAATACTTAATGAACTTTCTTCTTGCACATGCAGAAATGTTAAGTAAGTTTGGTGCTTAAGTTGCAGAATAAATTAAGAGCCGAAGTGGCGGAATTGGTAGACGCGCCATCTTGAGGGGGTGGTGTCTTTTTGATGTGCGGGTTCGAGTCCCGCCTTCGGCAAAACTAAAAAATTCAGTTATAATTTTTTCATGAAGAAAGGAATTGTAATTGTAGATCATGGTTCAAAAAAAACTGAAAGTAATGATATGCTTTTAGAGATTGTTAATTTATTTGCCGAAAAATTTTCTAACAAATATGATATTGTTGAACCTGCTCATATGGAATTAGCTGAACCTTCAATACTTACAGCATATACCAAGTGTGTTGAAAAGGGGGCTGAGTTTATAGTCATATGTCCTTTTTTCCTCGGGCCTGGTAGGCACTGGCAACAAGATATACCTTCATTAGCTAACCAGGCAGCAAAAAAATTCCCTGATACTAATTATCATGTTGTGACACCATTAGGAGTCGACGAGTTACTTCTAGATTTAATTGAGAAAAGACTTGTTGGTTGTACTGAAAATAGTTTTATATGTCCATCTTGTGAAGGCACAGAAAGAGCTGGTAATCTTTAAAATTTCTTTTATTATTATTTTCCTTTAGAATTATACTTATGTTAGTTAAAGGTAACTTCTTGATAATAATATCTGGACCTTCTGGTGCGGGAAAGTCGTCAATTACTTCTAAGTTGCTATCTAGTAGTAAAAACTTAGATTTTTCTGTTTCTTATACTACAAGAGAAAAAAGAATAAATGAGCATGAATCAAATGATTATATTTTTGTTTCAAGAGAAAAATTTGAGGAACTTATCGAAACTAATTCTTTTCTAGAGTATGAGATTGTCCATGGGCATTATTATGGAACACCAATACAGCCAATTAAAGAAGCAATGGGTTTCAACCATAGTGTTTTACTTGATATAGACGTAAAAGGTGCATCAACAATTATTAATACTAACCATTTTGATTGTGTTTCATTTTTTATTAGACCCCCTTCTATAGAAGATCTTCACCAAAGACTTGTTAATAGAGGTGATATGAAAGATCATGAAATAGAGAAAAGAGTCGCAGAAGCTAAGAATGAAATTATGAAATCAAAATATTTTGATCATTTAATTGTTAATGAAAATTTTGAGGATTGTTTTAATGAAATTAAAAGAATCATTGTGGGCTTATAAGTGATTAGATTTGATGATATTTTAGAAAAAGTGAATCCTTATCTAACACAAGATGAAATAAAGGATGTAACTAAAGCTTATGCTTATTCTGCAAAAGTCCATGGCGGTCAAAAAAGATATTCTGGCGAACCTTATATGATTCACCCAATGCAAGTAGCTTCAATTTTAGCAGATATTAAGCTAGATAAAGAATCAATTATTACAGGCCTGCTTCATGACACGATTGAGGACACCTTGGCAACAAGAGAAGATATTTCAAAGATTTTTGGTTCAGAAGTATGTGGTTTAGTAGAGGGTGTTACAAAGATAAGTAAATTAAAAATAAGCTCTACTTTTGAAAAACAGGCAGAGGACTTTAGAAAGTTGATTCTAGCCACAGGAAAAGATATTAGAGTTATTTTAGTTAAGTTGGCAGATAGGTTGCACAACATAAGAACGATTAAATATTTACCTGAGGAGAAGAAAGAGAATTTTGCTAGAGAGACAATTGATTTATTTGCCCCCCTAGCAGATAGGCTTGGTATCTATTGGATTAGGACAGAACTAGAAGATAAGTGTTTTGAAGTATTAAAGCCCAATGAATATAAAGAAATCGCGAAAATGTTTGTAGAAAAAAGAGACGAGTGGGAAAAATATTCGATTGAAATAAAGAATATGCTTGTATCTGAACTTGATAATTTCAATATTAAAGTAGATATCCAAAGTAGATTTAAGAACTTTTATAGTATCTACAAGAAAATGGTGAAAAAGAATCTAGACTTTAATAACGTTCTTGATGTTAAAGCATTCAGGATTATTTCTGAAGATGTTGCATCTTGTTATGCAGCTTTGGGCGCTGTTCACTCTACATGGAAACCTGTACCCGGAAAATTTAAAGATTACATAGCTCTACCTAAAAGCAACGGATATCAATCTCTTCATACTATAGTAATTGGTCCTTTTGGAGATAAAGTTGAAGTTCAGATTCGTACGCCGCAAATGCATGAAATTGCAGAGTATGGAGTAGCAGCCCATTGGAAATATAAACTAAATAAAGAGGATAAATTGAAGATTGTCGATATGCCTGATAGCATAAAGAATATATTTGACACCCATACATTAAGCGATCCAAAAGAATTTATTGACGCCATAAAAGACGAACTAATAACAGATTTTATTTATGTATTTACTCCAAAAGGTGAACTTAAAGAGCTACCAGTAGAATCATCTGTAATTGACTTTGCATACTCTATTCATAGTGATTTAGGTAACAATTGCACTGGAGCTAAGGTTAATGGAGCTATTGTCCCTTTCTCTTATAAATTAGTGAGTGGAGATACAATTGAAATTATTTCCAATAAGGATAAAAGTCCTTCAAAAGATTGGCTTAAATATGTTGTTACATCTAAAGCAAAGACTAAAATAAGAAATTCAATAAAAAGTCTTGCTTCTAAAGATTCAGAGAAAATTGGTAGAGAGATTCTTGGGAAAAAACTTTCAAAGTATGGATTAAGAATTACTGATGCAGAAGTTATGAACAAGCTACAAAAATATGCATTAGAGAAAAATTTAAGAAATTTAGAACAGCTATATATTGATTACAGTTTATCAAAAATAAATTTCATTAATATTCTTAATTATTTTGATTTGGGCGTTAAGAACAAAGCAAGAGTTATTAATCCAAAAGTTTTAAATGCTAACGAAGCCATTATTGTTGGAGGTGAAAACAATGTAATGGTTAGAATGGCCAATTGTTGCTCCCCAATTTTTGGAGATGAGATAATAGGCTATATAACTCAAGGAAAAGGCATCTCTATTCATAGAATTTCATGTAAACAAGTCGTGGGAGTAGACTCTGAGCGATTTGTTGAGACTGTTTGGGATAATTCTTATAAGCTCAAATCAGTTTCACGTCTCAGATTAGATTGTATGGATAAAACCGGGATACTGTCTGAAATATCAAATTTAATTGCTCAGCATGACGCTAATATTATGAAGATTAATGCAAAAAAGATTTCTTTCTCGAAGTCTTCAATCTATATTGAAATTTTAGTAAGAAATGCAAAGCATCTTTATGAAATTGTGTCTGAATTAAATTCAATAAGTGATGTATATAGCGTGGAAAGACTATATGGCCCGCAATCAGAATTTAACTTATATGAAAAAAAACTGTAATATATATAACTAATTAAATATGAGTTCTAAAAAATCTAATACTTCAAGCTTTTATAAGACAATCAAATCAATACTATTCGCTTTAATTGTTGCCTTATTTATAAGATATATATTCATTCAACCTTTTAAGATTCCGTCTAAATCCATGTATCCAACATTACTTGTTGGTGACCAGATTTTAGTTGATAGAATAAGTTATGGCCTGGGACTCCCTTGTTCAGAATCAAAAATTATCCCGTCGTTTAAAACTATTAAAAGAGGTGACGTTATTGTCTTTAGATATCCTGAAGATTTAAAATCAAAAAATTGTCCAAATGGAGGATTTATAGGCTTAACTTCTATTTATTACATAAAAAGAGTTATTGGAATCCCTGGAGATAAAATAGAAATTATAGGAAAGGATTTATTAATTAATGGTGTGTCAGTTTCAAGCAATTCAGGAAAAACTTATATGTTAGATCAGGTTTCACATCAGATTTTTACAAATAGATTATCTATGAAAGATATAAATGTTATATATGATAAAAAGCTAGATTCCTTAAGAAATAAACTTAATTTTGGCGAGATTATAATTCCAACTGGTAGCTACTTTGTATTGGGAGACAACAGGGACAATAGTAAAGATAGTAGGTTTTGGGGTTTTGTTCCTCGCGAAAATATAGTTGGAAAAGCTTTTATGATTCATTTTTCATGGAATAATAATTTCAAAAATGTTAAAGATATCTTGAGACTTGATAGGTTTTTTAATCTTATCAACTAAAGGAGGGAAGATGATCCACGTTTTAAGTGTAGATGATTTAAGCGATGATTTTCTCCAGTCACTGTGGTCTGAAGCATTAAGTAGAAAAGGCAAGAACGGGAAAAATTTAAAAGGGAAAATTCTCACAAACTTATTTTATGAACCTTCAACTAGGACTTCATCCTCGTTTTATAGTGCCATGGCAAAATCTGGCGGCCAAGTTATACCAATCAACAATGTTCATTTTTCTAGTGTTGCAAAAGGTGAAACATTGGAGGATACAATAATAACAATGTCAAATATGAGTGATGCAATAGTCTTAAGGCACTCTGAGAGTGGATCTGCCAAGAGAGCTTCACAAGTTAGCGAAGTTCCAATTATAAATGGTGGCGACGGTAATTCTGAGCATCCAACGCAAACCATTATTGACGGTTTTACAATTTACAATTACTTAAATAGAAGCCTCTCTAATCTTAGAATAACAATGATTGGAGATCTAAAAAACGGAAGAACTGTAAAAAGTTTAGTTAAGCTTCTAGATAGATTCTCTAATAATCATTTTAATTTCATTAGCCCAGAACACCTAAAATTTTCGGACAACTATCCAAAGAGTTATATAGAGGCAACCGAAATCAATCAAGTAATAAAAGAAACTGATGTGCTATATGTAACTAGAGTTCAGAAAGAAAGAGGAAGTGTTCATGATTACTCCTTAAATCTTAAACAGCTCCAACTATTACCAAAAAATTCTATTGTGATGCATCCATTCCCAAGGATTAACGAAATCCCTACTGAATTTGACATAGACGAAAGAGCAAAATATTTTGATCAAATTAAGTTTGGTGTTTGGTGCAGGCAAATATTACTTGAAAGAGTTATGAAATAATATGAGAACTTTAATTAAAAATGGATTAGTTGTTGACCCATCTCAAAGAATCAAAAAGAAGATGGATCTTATAATAAACAGGGGTAAGGTGGAGTCGCTTAACATGCCAGGTATGAAGAGTGTTGGAGATTATACTGAGGTAATAGATGCAAAGGGCCTGATTGTCTCACCTGGGTTAGTTGATATCCATGTTCATTTAAGAGATCCAGGTTTTACGAGAAAGGAGACTATTCACACTGGCTCAATGTCTGCTGTGGCTGGCGGATTTACTTCAATAGCTTGTATGCCTAATACTAATCCTGTTAATGATAGACCTAATGTAACTAAATATATTCTAAAGAAAGCAAAAGAATCTGGCTTGTTAAACATTTTTCCTATAGGTTCAATAACAAAAGCCCAAAGCAATAAGAGTTTAGCTAAAATAGTAGAAAATTTTAAATCCGGTTGCGTAGCAATATCAGACGATGGTTTTCCTGTTTCAAATTTAAAATTACTTTATGATGCAATGATTATTGCAAAAAAGAAATCTTTTCCCGTTATTTCTCACTGTGAAGAATGCTCTTTTTCTGCTGGTGGAGTTGCAAATGAAGGTAAATTCTCTAAGAAATATTCTTTAAAAGGTATACCAAATATTTCCGAAGAACTAGGAATTATCAAGGATATTGCTGTCGCAGAATCCACAATGTCTCATCTTCATATATGTCATGTATCAACCTTAAAGTCCGTTGAAATAATTCGTGACGCAAAAAAGCGTGGTGTAAAAGTAACTGCAGAAGCGACGCCACATCATTTCACAATTTCTGAAGATGACATAAAAGGGTGTAGTCCTAATTATAAAATGAATCCTCCCTTAAGGACAAAGAAAGATGTTTCTGCCATTGTGAAAGGCTTAAAACAGGGTGTTATTGATATAATAGCTACTGATCATGCTCCTCATACAGAAAAAGAAAAAGCCCTTGGCTTCAAGAATGCACCTTTCGGAATTATAGGTTTAGAGACAGCTTTACCTTTATCTTTATCATTGGTACACAAAAAGATTATAACTTTATCAGATCTTATATATAAAATGTCCACAAAGCCGTGTGAGATTATAAACATAGACAGAGGAAATTTAAAGAAAGGCTCCATAGCTGATATTGTAATCTTTGATATGGAAAAAAAGGTTAAAATAGACAAAGCCGCAATGTATTCAAAGAGTTCCAATACGCCTTTTAATGGTGTTAATTTGAAGGGAAAAGTGCTGAGAACAATTTTAAAAGGTAAGACTGTTTATAGTTCAAGCAAATAAATTGAAATTTTCAAAAAATATTATTTTAGTTATTTTAGCAGGGTTCTTTTTTTTCTATTCCTATCATGCTTTTTTAATCCTGCCGATAAGAGTTCTTTCACTTGGAGGAACCGAGTTTGACATTGGATTAGTAATGTCGATGGCCGGAATTAGCACACTACTTTTAACACCTATTTCAGGGATTCTGGGTGATAAATATAATAAAAAATACTTACTCGCTTTTGGTGCACTTGTTCTATCTGCAACCAACCTATGTTTTATGCTATTCGATTCAATATATATCTCATATTTAGTTTTAAGATTCTTTCAAGGATGCGCATTTTCCTTTTTCTTTGTTTCTGCAGGGACACTTATAGCGGAAAAAACGGATAAGAGAAATCAAACACAAGCCTTAGGGTTTTTTGGAATTTTTGCAATTTTAAACCATGCTTTAGCTCCAACAATTTCAGTCCACATTATCAACGCCTTCTCCTATGATTATTTTTTTATTATGGCATCCATTGCCGCAGTTTTTTCTTTAATAATTACTTTGTTCATTGATTCTGAGAAAAGTACTGATTCTAAATCGACAGCAGATGAGGGCTTTTTTAACATTTTAAAAAATAGTAGCTTGAAATTAATTTGTCTAATAATGTTCTTAGTCGGAGGGTCTTTTCTAACTTGTTTAAATTTTACTGCTGTTTTCACAAAATCGTTAGGGCTTTCTCCTATAACTATATTCTTCATATCATATACATCAATCGCCTTGATAATGAGGATTTTCTTTGGATGGTTACCTGACAAATACGGACAAGTAACCTTTTGTAAGCCAGCACTTTTAGTTTATGGAATTTCAATTTCCATATTGGCTTTTTCTACTAGTTTTTTGAATATTATTATAGCAGGCTCCTTATTCGGACTTTCTCATGCTTTAGTTTATCCATCAATTTATACTTTAGCGTTAAAAGTTGTAAACGAAGCTAACAAATCGAAAGCTTTTTCAATCTGTAGCGTTTCATTTACTTCAGGCGGAATGATATTCTCAGTTATATATGGATTAATTGCTGAAACTTTTAGTTTTAGAGTTATGTTTTTATCTTGTAGTATAATAGTTACTTTAGGTTTTTATTATTTTATAAAGTTGCTAGAAAAGGAATTAAAAAATGACAGTTGAAAATGAATATTTAGAAAAAAGAAAAGAAAAGATTGCTAGAATGCGAGAGATGGGTCTAGACCCATTCTCAAATACATTTGTACCTTCTCATCCGTGCTCATATATTGCAAAAAAGTATATCAATAATGATAATTCTAACTTTGAGAAAGATGAAATTGTTTATAAGGTCGCAGGAAGGATCACAGCGATTAGAAGCTTTGGCAAATCAGCTTTTATTAAAATTGTTGACAACATGGTTAAGTTTCAAATTTTTATTTCTAATAATTCTGTTGGAAAAGAGAAGATGGATTTCTTTAAAAAGTTTTATGATATAGGTGATTTTATTGGCATTGAAGGATCCTGCTTTTTTACTAAGACTAATGAGCTTTCAATTGAAGCTATAGACATAGAAATGCTGACAAAATCTATGAACACTCTACCTGAAAAATGGCACGGTTTATCTAATGTCGAAACCAGATATAGACAAAGGTATGTTGATTTAATTGCAAATGATGATGTTAAGAAAATCTTTTTATCCAGATCAAAAATAATATCTAGTATTAGAGAATTTTTGATTGATAAGAGTTTTCTTGAAGTTGAAACACCCATCTTGCATTCACTTGCAGGTGGAGCTGCTGCAAGACCTTTTGTTACTCACCATAATACATTAGATATGGATTTAAAATTACGAATTGCACCCGAGTTATATTTGAAAAGACTAGTAGTGGGTGGAATGGAAAAAGTTTTTGAAATTGGAAGGAATTTTAGAAATGAAGGAATTTCAACTCAACATAATCCTGAATTCACTATGATTGAAATGTATCAAGCATATTCTAACTATTTTGATATGATGACTTTAGTTGAGTCATTAATAATGAATTGCGTTAGTCTATTTTCAGAAAATGCTCAGCTTTCATATCAAGGGAATGTCATCAATTTTAAGACTCCATGGAAGAGAGTAAACATGATTGAATGGCTTTCAAGTAGTTTGGGATATGATGTTTTGGCTGAAGACAGTAAGATTTTAAAAGAAGCAGACAAACTTAAGGTAAATCATTACGATGTTCCAGGAAAAGCAATCACAGAGATATTTGAATTAAAATTCTTAGAAGGCAAAGTTGACCCTATGTTTGTCTATGGATTTCCTATAGATGTTTCTCCATTAGCAAGAAGGAACAATGAAGATTCAAGAATTGCAGATAGATTCGAACTTTTCATTAATGGTAAGGAGATTGCAAATGCTTTTTCTGAACTCAATGACCCAGATGATCAATATGATCGCTTTGCAAGCCAATTAGAGCTTAAAGAGAAGGGTGATGATGAAGCAAATGATATGGATGAAGATTATGTAGAAGCTTTAAGGTATGGAATGCCACCTACGGCAGGAGCAGGGATTGGCATAGATAGATTAGTTATGCTTCTAACCGATAGTCCTTCTATTAGAGAAGTAATATTGTTTCCTCATATGAGAAATGAATGAAATATGAAAGACTAATAATCTTAAATTATATAAAAAGCTTTTTTAATTCTAAAGATACTTCTGTAACCGCAATTATTTCAATAATTTCTATCACAATCTCTGTCTTTTCTCTTATGATGGTTTTATCTGTTATGAAGGGATTTGAAGTGAAAGTTAAAGAAAAAATTTTTAAAAGTTTTCCTCATATTATCATAAAATCAGATAAGAAAATTGATTTAAATCAATTTAGCGAAGTTAAGTCTTATCAAGTTACTTCTGAGACTTATGGTGGAATGATTTTAAGAAGAGATATTAAACTTTTACAAATTAAATCCGTAAATGAAACTTTTTTTATAAAAAATACTGACTCTTCATTAAGCGAAGATTTTAAATCACAAAAAAATATCCCAGTTCTTTTAGATAGTAAACTAGCAAGTAGCTACCAAATAGATTTGAACGATAAAGTTAACATAGTAATTCCAGACTTTACCAAGAAAGAACCAACTATAAGGGAATTAAAAACCACAGTAGTTGGAATCTTTGACTCTAAGGCAAGTCAGGTTAATAGGGTTTATGTTGAGAATAGAATCCAAAGCAAAATCTTCTCAAAAGATAAAGCATTTATAGAAGTAATATTAAATAATCCATATCAGTCCAAGGAGATTAAGCAGAAAATAGTTAATAAATATGATGAATTAAAATATAAGATATTCGATTGGCAATCAATCAATAGCAGCTTGTTCAATTTAATGAAACTAGAGAGATATTCTTTGATAATCTTCTTAGGTTTTCTAATTCTTATTTCAGCCACTACAATTTATTCAAATATAACAACGTTTATTACTCAAAAAAGAAAAGAAATTGGGACTTTAATTCTTTTAGGGTCAAGTAGGAAATCTTTAATATTAATATTCTCTTGTGTTGGTGTCCTAGTTGGTGGGGTTGGAATAATTTTTGGGTCAGCCCTTTCGCTAATTTCTATCTATATAATTCAAAATACTGGATTCATTAATAGCCTGTCATTAGATATTTCATTTTATGAAATTGATGGATTTCCAATCATCTTTTCTATAAAATATTTTCTTAATATATTCATATTTTCATTTTTAATGATTTTAGCGTCATCATTTATTCCATCATATTTGATTCTAAATAAAGACCCTGAGTTGTTAATCAAAGGTGAAAACTAGTATGTCTTTAAAAATAAATAATTTATTTAAGGATGTAAAAGGGAAGACTATTTTGAGGAATATTAGCCTTGAAGTTGATCAAGGAGACTTTGTATCTATAGTAGGACCCTCAGGTTCTGGTAAGACAACTTTGTTGAACATAATCGCATTTATTTCAAGACAATCATCAGGTGAATATTTGTTTGATGGAGCAGACAACCAGGCATTGTTTGAAAACTCTGATGACTTATCTAATTGTAGGGGCACAATTGGAATAATGTCTTCAATTTCCGACTTAATACCGAATCTTAACATTAAAGAGAACATCTTGTTGCCATCTTATATTAATAAGAGTCTAGTTGTCACTGATTTATATTATGAGAATTTAGTTCATAAATTAAATATTGCCAATATGCAAGAGGCTAGACCATATTCATTATCTTCTGGAGAAAAGCAAAGAGTTTTGTTATGTAGGGCAATGATACTACAGCCTATTATGCTAGTTGCGGATGAACCTACATCAAACTTAGACCAAGAAAATGCTGTAAATATTTTTAATATGATGGCTGATTTGAATGAACAAAGGAAAACAACTATAATAATGGCAACCCATGATAAAAAAATATATGAAAGCACACCTAAAGTTTTTAAAATTAGAGATGGTTCAATAGATTGAAAAAAATTGCAATACTAGTTTTTATTTTGTTATTTATACCACTATCTTTCAATTCTTTTTCTGATTCTTCTAATTCTTTTATAGAAAAGAAATCATCTAGACTCGAGGAGTTAGAAGGTAAGAAAATTACCAAAATTGTTTTTTTTGGTAATAAGATAATTCTCAACGAAAGAGTTGAACAAATTATGTCAGTAGAAGCAGGAGACCTTTATAATCATGAAAAAATAAAAGCAGACATAAAGACATTGTACTCAACCCAATACTTTTACAAGATAGATCTTTTTGCTAAAAATATTAATGATGAAGTAAATCTTAGTATTAGGTTTGAAGAAAATCCAGTTTTAGCAAGTTTTAGAATAGTCGGAAATGATAAAATTTCTCTTAAGGATTTAAAGGCCCCCTTAAGACTCACTGAAGGACAAATCACAAGTAGGAAGCAATTAGAAGTTACGAAGTCAATTGTTGAACAATATTATTTCTATAAGGGATTCAATCAAGTAAAAGTTACCGATCTTATACTTCCATCAGGAGAAGGAAAGATTCAATATGAAATAACAATCAAGGAAGGCAATAGGGGATATATTAAGGGAATCACATTGGTTGGTGTTGATGACTCATTTAAAAAAGAACTTCTTAAGAGTATTGACACAAAAGTTAAATGGGTTTGGTCTCCAATTACCGGACGGGGTCGATTAAGCATTGATCTTGTTGAGATGGACGAACAAAATGTTAAACAGTTTTTCCTAAATAAGGGTTTTGTTGATGTGAAAACCGATAAACCACAAATTGATTATATTAAAGAGAAAGATGGCTATAGAGTTACGTTTAAAGTAAACCAAGGTATAAGGTATAAGACTGGAAAACTATCTATAAATGGTGATTTAATTAAAGATGAAAAAGTATTATTAAAGAAGTTGGAACTAAAGGAATCTGACTTTTTTAGTACAGGCAAACTTACAAGTGATATTGAAAAATTAAATACTATATATGGTGATGCAAGTTATGCATTCGCTGATATTAATCCAAATGTCCAGAAAAACTCTGAAAACAAGGAAGTTAATGTTGAGTTCCAAATTGAGAAAGGGGAAAAGTTCAAAGTTAATTCGATAATGATAAGTGGTAATACGCGAACAAGAGATAAGGTTATTAGAAGAGAAGTTATGGTTAATGAGAATGACGATTACTC